>Ga0315282_10000614_pt1 | contig 69951 bp, 74 predicted proteins | sample YL17G07_20_MG_FD_203693 | JGI IMG/M metagenome (GOLD analysis project Ga0315282, IMG submission 203693) | Sediment microbial communities from Yellowstone Lake, YNP, Wyoming, USA - YL17G07_20 | ecosystem: Environmental > Aquatic > Freshwater > Lake > Sediment | place: USA: Wyoming | collected... | reverse complement strand
CCCAGCACCTCGCGCACACTCGGCGGCAACAAGTAAGCTTGATCGGGACTGTAGGGAAGAAATCTCATCGCGGCCTCCTGACCGCATTATACAAAGGTGTCAAGCGGCAGTTATCACACAGACTCTTTAGGCCGGCATCTTGGCGCTCTGCCGGGCTGAACCCCGTCGCTACAAGACCAGGATGCCCCACTCTCGGAGCGCCAGCCCTCCCGGCCGGATCCCGAGGGGCGCGAACGTTGCTACAAAAGTCCGCGGCAGTTGAGTATGATGAAGCGCCGCTGGCAGCCGCGCGATGCGAGAGCTCGGACCATCGCGTCGTATCTTGTACGCTGTCGGCGGGTCGGAGCTTGCGGTGACGCCCTTTCGCATTCTCGAACACACCGCCGACATCGGCTTCGAGGCCTTTGGCGCGAGCCGCGAGGAGGTCTTTGGCAACGCGGCGCGCGCGCTGTTCCACATCATCGTGGACGCCGACTCCGTGGAGCGGCGGGAAACGGTGAGCCTTCAGGTGGAAGGCGCCGACCCGGCCAGCCTGCTCGTGAACTGGCTGAGCGAACTGCTCTACCTCCAGGACGCCGAGGGCTGGCTCTTTCGCGATTTCACGGTGAACTCCCTGACTGACACTTCGCTTGCCGCCGTCGTCCGCGGGGAGAAGCGCGATCCGGCACGACACCAGTTGAAACTGCTCGTCAAGGCCGTCACCTATCATCAACTCAGGCTGGAGCAGACGGCTGCCGGCTGGCGCGCCCAAGTCTATGTGGATATCTGAAAGCAGTCGAGAGTCGAAGAGTTGAGAGCGAGAGAAAAAACCTCGGAGCTTTTGCCGGCCCCCGGCCCCCGGCACCTGACACCTTTATTTCTGCTCTTCACCTACTTCCTACTTGCTACTCCCCTCTCCCTTTTTTCCGTCAGCGGCCTTTACGAAGTTCGGGAATTGAAGCCGGGGGTTTTTCTCTGGATGCCCGAAGATGTCCTCGACGTGGAGGGCGACCCGCAATACGGCCGGGCGGCCAACGCCGGGTTTGTCCTCACCGCGGAAGGCGTGATGGTCATCAACACCGCCAACTCGCCCTTCCACGGCCGCGAGATTCTCTACGAGATCCGGAAGCGCACCGAGCAACCGGTCCGCTACGTCGTCAACACCGACGCCCACGGGGACCTCATGCTGGGCAACGAAGTCTTCGTGGAGCAGCAGGCGACCATCATTGCCACCGCCGGGGCGCAGGCGGAGATGCGCACCTACCGCGTCAACCTCGCGCAGCGCCTGCGCGAAGATGAGAACTGGCGGCTACAGGCCCGCATGCGGGGCATCCACCCCACGCCCGCCGAGCAGGGGTTCGACACGGAAATGCGCGTGACGATGGGCGGGGAGGAGATCCGCTTGATCCGCCTGAGCGGCGGCCACTCGGCCGGCGACGCGGTCGTGCACCTTCCCCGCGCCAAGGTCATCTTCCTCGGCCATCTCTTCGAGAACGGCTTCTTCCCGCGCCTCGCCGCGAGCGATGTGCATCGCTGGATCGGAATCCTGAAGCAAGTCGAGTCCTGGGACGTCGAGGTTTTCGTTCCCGCGCACGGCGTAGCCGGCGGAAAGAAAGAACTGGCGGGGTTCCGCCAGTTCCTGGAATGGCTGGTCAACGAAGTGCGAACGCGCATCCAGGAGGGGAAATCGCTAAATGACGTGAAGCGCGAGCTCAACCTGACCGAAACCTATCGCTGGAGCGCGCGCGAACTCGCGGTGCGCGACGTGGAGGAAGTCTACGAGCAACTGATGCGCGAGCAGCCGTCCGCCCCGGTCGCCCCGGGGTCGGCTCCCGCCAACCCGGAGGGCCAGCCCGCCACACCACCATGAGATGGAGGAGGGAACGATGAAGTATTCGCGAAGAGAGTGCTGCCTGCTGTTGCCCGCGCTCGCTGCCGCGCGGCTTGCCGCCGCCGAGCCGGCCGCGATCCAGAGTACGGTCAGGCGCTTTGAAGATCTGCCGGTGAACGCGGACGGGAAGAACCGCTTCCGGCCGATCGTCGAGGGCCTGCTGCACGACGGCCATCCGCTCGAGGCGCACGCCACCGAGCTCGCTCCCGACGTCATGCCCCACGCCGCCCATCGCCACCAGCACGAGGAGATGTTTCTGGTGCGCGAGGGGGCGGTGGAGGTGACGGTGAACGGGAAGAGCACTCGCCTCGGCCCCGGCGGCGTTGCCTTCGTCGCCGGAGGCGACGAACACGGCATCCACAACGGGGGAGAAACCAGCGCCCACTATTTCGTGATTGCCCTGGGGAAGGATCAGTCGTAGGGGCGCATCGCGATGCGCCCCTACACCGGTGGGGATCACCTCAGCTTTCCAGCTCTTTGCGGCAATAGGCGTAGCACTTCTTGACTTCGGCGAGGGTGTCGAGGCCTTTGATCTCCTCGCCGTACTCGTACTCGATGTTCGAGTAGATCCTCCAGTGGTTATCGCGCAGCAGGCGCAGCGCGGGGCCGATCGGCGTGTCGCCCTGGCCGAAGGGCAGGTTGGCGCCGTGGTTCTTCTTGCGGTCTTTGAGGTGCAGGGCCACGATGCGATCGTGATGCTCCTTGATGTAAGCGACCGGGTCGCCGCCGGCGGCAACGAAGTGGCCGATGTCGAGGTTGATGCAAATATATTCGGAGGCGCCTTGCATGGCGCGGGCGAAAGTTTCCGGCGTCGAGAATTCGTCGGGATTGCTGGTCTGATCGTGACCGTGGAAGCCGACGCGGATCTTGTGCTTCGCCGCGTATTTATCGACGCGCGCCGCCGTGCTGACGTTGGCGGAGGCGGTGATGATGCTCACTCCCAACGCCTTGGCCATCTCGAAACCGCGCTCGATTTCCTGCTCGCTCATCTCGCGGCGGAAGCTGTAGTTGTAAGCGTGGAGGTGGATGCCGGCGTCGTCGAACTTCTTGCGCACCTGTTCGAAGTGGCTGAGGGGCGTCTCCAGTCGCCACTTCTTCAGTTCCGCCCACTTCATTTTGCTCGGCTCGACGTGGCCCTGCCAGAGCTCGCACTCGCCCAGCCCCACGGCGCGAAAGCCTGCAATACAGGCGTCCAGATCGCGATCGCGGAAGGAGTAACTCTGCGCGCCCAGGGGCACGCCGCGCACCACGGAGTCGATCTTTTCCGCCCCGCGCAATCCCCTGCGCACCGCCAGGATTCCCGCCGCTCCCGCCAACAGAATCTTGCCCGCCTTTCGACGAGAAATTGGTCCCATAAGTCCTCCTTCGCGTGTTTATAGAAGTCGCGCCAGTATATTGGCGCGGCGGGCTAGGCGCAGGCCCGCGGCCGAAACGGCTTTCGCCGCGCTCCCGGCCCGGCGTCCGGCTGAAGAGTGTCCACCGCAGCGCCGGGCTGCCGCTCGGCAGTCCCTTACTTTGCCGCCTCAAACGTTGTCCAGGGGCGCGATTTCATGTCGCGCAGCAGTTCTTTCTGCCAGAAGAATTCCGGGTGCTGCGCGAGGTGTTTCGCCGCCTTGAAATCAATGCCGCAGGCGTGTCCGGCGGAGCCTGAGAGCGACAGCTTCGCGGCCATCGAGGCGTCCGCGACTTTGTTCTGGACGGCCCCCGCGAGCCCGTAAGGAGGCTGCCAGCCTTTCATGCCGCGTGGCGAAAGGTCCACGTGCCCGCACAGCGTCCGCTCGTTCGGCTCGTCTTTCTTCTGGTAAGTGTCGAAGTGATCGCCGAGGAAGCGCTGGGCGGCGGCCACGTCGATCTTTCCTTTGTATTCGGCCATCAGCGCGTCCCAGCGGACGTGCCGGGCGTTGGCGCTCAGGTTCATGTCCTTCGGGTCGAAGCTAGTCTCTTCGCGCGCCAGCTTCTCGTTGATGGGGAAGTTGGAGCCCACGAAGTAGCCGTCCGTCTTGCGCTCCAAGGTCACGTTCTTCAGGCCCAGCTCGAGGCTGGCGATCTCGTTGGTCTTGCGGTCGGCGATCAGCCAGTCGTTGGCGTAGCCGCCGTTGTTGCCCTCTTGCATGAGTCGCGCGAAATCGTCGATGGAGTCCGCGTATTGCATCGCCTTGCGGGCGCGGACGAACTCCGGAATCCCCTGCGGGTCATAACCGGAAAAGCCGCTGATCGTCGTCTCGGTGATCAGGATGCCCGCGGCGTTGATGCCGAAGTCGTCGGCGCTGTGGATGAAGCCCGGCAGGCCGTCCATGATGAAGTGGTGGCCCTGTGAGGGAACAACGTCGAAGATGATCGTCCAGCGTTCACCGTCGAGGTAGGCCGTCCAGGCATTGTGCCCCATGACAACTTGGCCGTCCCGGGTGTAGCTCCCCGTGGCCACGAAGGCGCTGCAGTGCTCCGGCACCGCGAGCGATTCGGAGTCCGCGATGCCGTGCTCCTTGTCGTAAACCTTGACGTAGTAGCCCCACTCCAGCGCCGCGTTCATTGCCACCACGTCCCAGAGGTCGAGCTTCACGCCGCGCGCCCGAGCGCCGTCCGCGATGCCCTGCAATTCCTCACGGTATTCCGCTTCGATGTGCGGCCACATCATGTTCTGGGCCGCGTCGCGGAAAAACGCCCAGTCCTTCTTGTTCTCATGCGTCTGCTCGAGGACCGTCACCTTGAGGTTGTCCTCGATCTCCGGCGCCAGCAGATAGCCGTGCTGGAAACCCATCTCGGCGGGCGCGCCCTGCAGATGGACGAACGTCCAGCCGTTCTTTTCCGGGCGGCGGAAAGCGCCCTTCAGGCGCGGGTCGTTCTTCGCGTCCTTGGCAAAGAAGGACACGGCGAGTGCGAGCAGGAACAAGATCGTCGTCAGTACTGCCCTTCGGCGCATGCGAAACCCCCTGAGTCCTGGTTTAAGGACTTATCCCGGACCGCAAGTATTTGGGGTGGGCGGGACGGCCGAATTATACCTGAAGCCGGCCGCCGCGGCAGAGCGAAAGCGCCGGAGGAGCGCGCGCCAGGGGGGCGCCGAAATTTCTCCTTGACACTCGGGCAAGCTTTTAGGTATAAAAGGCATATTTATACCATGCGTGCATAAATATGCCTGCGCGCTGGGGGGCTCAGAAAGTTGGGAACCGTGCTGGAAACCGGTGTCTCTGGCGAAGCGGCGGAAGCGGCGCAGTCGCGGGGCTTGGTGCGCGCGGCGGTCGCCGGGGCCACAGGTTATGCCGGCGGCGAACTCATCTCCATTCTTCTCCGTCACCCGGCGGCCCGCATCGTCCGGCTGATGGCGGAGATTCCCAAGCCTATCCCCATTGAAGGCGCTCACCCGATTCTGCGCGGCAGGGGTCTGCCTGTCTGCGAACTCCCCGCTCTGGATGATCTGCGTCCGGGCGACGTGGATGTGGTGTTCCTGGCCACGCCCCACGAAGCCTCGCACAACATTGTTCCCGGCCTCCTCGAGCGGGGACTGCGCGTCGTGGACCTCAGCGCCGCTTTCCGTCTGAAGGATGCCGCGGCTTATCCCCGCTGGTATGGATTCACGCACACGGCCTCAGCCGCGCTGACGGAAGCCGTTTACGGCGCGCCCGAGCTCTTTGCCGATGAAATTCGCAATGCACGTCTGATTGCCAATCCGGGCTGCTATGCGACGTCCGTTATTCTGGCGCTGACACCTCTCCTGCGTGCCGGATGGGCAAATGTCGAGGCAGGCATCGTCTGCGATTCCAAATCCGGCGCCACAGGCGCCGGCAGGACGCCAAATGACCGCATGCATTTTCCCGAGGTGCATGAAACCCTGCGCGCTTACAGCCTCTTCTATCACCGGCACGTTCCGGAGATGCTGCAGCTTCTCGAACTGAAGGAAAGGGACTTCATCTTCACGCCCCACCTGCTGCCCATCAACCGGGGCATCCTGAGCACCATTTACGTGAAGCTCGCCCTCAGTCGGACCGTGGAACAGATCATTTCTCTCTATCGGGAATTCTATGCAGGCGCGCCGATGGTCCGCGTCTATTCCGCAGGTGCCATGCCGGAGATCCAGGCGATCGCCCGCACCAACTACTTCGACGTAGGATTCGCGGTTGAGGCGACCACGAATCGCCTGATTGTGATTTCCGCTTTGGACAACCTCGCCAAGGGCGCGGCGGGCCAAGCTGTCCAGAACATGAATCTCATGTACGGCTTCCCGGAGGAGACGGCGCTCCTATGACCCTGGTAATCAAAATCGGCGGGCAGGCTGTGGAAGAGCCCGCGCTGCGGCGGGCGGTGGCCCGGCAAATCGCGGAACTGCGTCGCGCCGGCCATTGCGTCGTGGTGGTGCACGGCGGGGGCAAGCTGCTCACCCAGACTCTGGGGCGGCTCGGCATTCCCACACAGTTTCACGAAGGCTTGCGAGTGACCGACGCCGCCACGCGCGACGTGGCGCTGATGGTGCTCGCCGGCATCGTCAACAAGCAGTGGGTGGCGGAACTGGAATCCCAGGGCCAACGCGCCCTGGGTCTCTCGGGCGGCGATGCCGGGCTGGTGGTGGCGCGCAAGTTGAAAGCTGGGACGAACAGTCACGCGAAGGATCTGGGCTTCGTCGGGCGTCCCCGGAAGATCTCAACCGCGATCCTCGAAGTGGCGTTTGGCGCCAGAATGATTCCGGTGGTGGCGAGCCTGGGGCTCGGCCCGCGCGGCGAATACTACAACATCAACGCCGACGATCTGGCCGCCGCGCTGGCCGTGACGCTCCAGGCAGACCGCCTGCTTTATCTCACCGAATCGGGCGGCGTCTGGGACGCGGAAAAGCAACTGCTTCCCGTCGTGCGCCTGGGCGAAATTTCCAGTCTGATTCGCCGCCAGATCGTGCGCGATGGAATGATCCCCAAACTGCGCTCCTGCGCGCGCACGCTGCGGCAGGAGGTGGGTGAAATCGATATTCTCTCCCCCGCCGCGCCGGACGGGCTGCTGCGTGCCGTGGCCTCGCGGGAAGCCGTGGGCACGAGAATCGTAAAGTAACGCCGGGCTTCTGCCCCGGCAGCGTGCCCGCCGGAAGGCGGCCGCAGAAGAGAACGTGATGAACTTCAACCAGATCGCCGAACTCGAGAAGAAGGTCCTGATCCCGACCTACGACCGCCTGCCCATTCTGGCGGTGAAAGGCGAGGGCTGCTGTCTGTACGACGATCAGGGCAAACGCTATCTCGACTTCTTCGGTGGGCTGGCAGTCAACGCGCTGGGCTACGCGCACCCGGAAATCGTCGCGCTCTTGCGCGCCGAGTCGGAATCGCTTCTGCACGTCTCCAATTTGATCTACCACCCCTATCAGGGGCTGCTGGCGGAGAAGCTGGCGCAGCACGCCGGGCTCGACCGCGTGTTTTTCGGCAACACCGGCACGGAGGCCATCGAGGGCGCCATCAAGCTCGCGCGCGCTTACGCGCGCAAGCACCACCCGGCGGAGCCCTTCCAGCGTTACGAAATCCTGGCGATGGAAAATTCCTTCCACGGCCGCACGCTGGGCGCGCTTTCGGCCACCTGGCCGGAGAAGTATCGCCAGCCATTTGAGCCGCTCGTCCCCGGCGTCCGCTTTGTGCGTCTGAACGACCCGGCGCACTTGCGCGAGAGTTTCTCGCCGCGCGTCGCCGCCATCCTGCTCGAGGTGATTCAGGGTGAGGGCGGCGTTGTGGAACTGAGCGAGGAATTCCTGAAGACCGCCCAAGAACTCTGCCGGACGAATGACGCGCTCCTGATTGCCGATGAGATTCAGTGCGGGCTGGGCCGCACCGGGCGCTGGTTTGCTTACCAGCGCTACGGGCTCAAGCCCGACGTCGTCGTGGTGGCCAAGCCGCTCGCGGCGGGCCTGCCGCTCTCGGCGATTATCGCCCGCGAAGAAGCGGCGCAGGCCTTTTCGCCGGGAATGCATGGCACGACGTTCGGTGGTGGGCCGTTGCAGTGCCACCTGGCGCTCAAAGTTATGGAAATCCTGGAGCGGCGCGGCGTGCTCGAGCACGTGCGCGACGTGGGCGCTTACTTCCGCCGTCAGCTCGAAAGCTTGCAGGCGGAATTGCCCGTGATCCGCGAAGTGCGCGGCGAAGGGCTGATGCTCGCCGCCGAGTTGGAAGTCGCCGGCAAAGGCGTGATGCGCCAGATGCTCGAAGCCGGGTTTCTGATCAATTGCACGCAGGAGAAGGTATTGCGCTTTCTGCCGCCCTTCATTGTTGAGCGGCACGACATCGACGAATTGATCGCCGCTTTACGCCCAATCCTCGCCTCGCTCACTGTCAACAAGAAGAAAGAGGTGACCGCATGACTCCCCTAATGACTCTGGAGAAGCCGGAAACCCTGAACGTCCGAGACCTGGTTGCGGACAAGGACCTTGGCCGCCGGGATCTCGACCTCATCTTCCAGTTCGCCGAGCGCGTGAAGAGCGCGCCGGGCGCTTACGCGCAGGCCCTGCAGGGCAAGCAACTCGCCATGATCTTCGAGAAGCCTTCGCTGCGCACGCGCGTCACCTTCGAGGTCGGCATGACGAGCATGGGCGGCTGCGCCATCTATCTCGACCATGCCAAGCCGCGCCTGGGCGAGCGCGAGGCCATCAAGGACGTGGCACGAAACCTCGACCGCTGGGTGCACGGCATCGTGGCGCGGACGTTCGCGCATTCTGCCGTCGAAGAGCTGGCCGAGCACGCCTCGATCCCGGTGATCAACGCCCTCACCGACCTGCTCCATCCTTGCCAGGCGCTCGCCGATTACTTCACCCTGGCGGAGAAGTTCGGCCACCTCAGGGGACTGAAGCTGGCGTTCGTGGGCGACGGCAACAACGTCAGCCACTCGCTGATGATCACCGGCGCCAAGCTGGGCGTCTCGGTGAACGTCGCCACGCCCACCGGTTTCGAGCCCCGGGCGGAAATCGTCGAGGAAGCGCGCCTCTGCGGGCGCAAGACGGGCGCGAAGATCAACCTCTTCCACGATCCGGTGGAAGCCGTGGCGGGAGTCCACGCGGTTTACACCGACGTGTGGGCGAGCATGGGTCAGGAATACGCTGCGCACTTACGGGCGCAGGTCTTTCCGCCCTTCCGCGTCACGGAGAGCTTGATGGCCGCCGCCGATCCGTCGGCGGTGTTTATGCATTGTCTTCCGGCGCACCGCGGGCAGGAAGTGACCGACGGAGTAATCGATTCACCGCAGTCGGTGGTTTTCGATCAGGCCGAAAACCGGCTGCACGTGCAGAAAGCGCTGCTCTTGCTGCTCCTGCAGAACGGCAACGGCAGGGCCTAGGGGTGTAGCGGCGATGTCCTCATCGCCGTCCGGCGGCGAGAGACCGCCGCTATAGGGAGAACATTTGCTGACCATTCGCAAAGCCGAGCTGCGCGACGTTCCGACGCTGTTCCAGCTCATCAACCACTACGCCGAGAAGCGCATCACGCTGCCCCGGCCGCTGGTCGAGCTTTACGAAAACGTCTGGGAGTTCACCGTCGCGGAAGAGGACGGGGCGGTTGCGGCCTGTGGCGCGCTGAAGTTCTACAGTGCCGAGCTCGCCGAAGTGCGCTCGCTCTGTGTCGCGCCGGGCACCCTCAGCCACGGCCTGGGACGCGCCATCACCGCACACCTCCTGGACGAGGCCGAGCGCTTCGGCTTGAAGATGGCGTTTGCTTTGACGGTGGTGCCCGGCTTTTTTGAGAAGATGGGATTCCGGGAAGTGCCGCGCGAACGCTTTCCCACCAAAGTCTGGCGCGACTGCCTGCAATGCCCCAAGTATTTCCAGTGCGACGAGAAGGCGATGGTCATTGACCTCGAAACCCGCGCCGCCGGCGCAGCCGAGGCCGCCCTGGAGCTCGCCAAAGCTTCCTCCTGATTAGCTGCCGCTGAGCGGGGAGATTCCTCCCCGGCGCGAGGCTTCGTGTGCCTGCGGGCGCGAGGGCGAACCGTTGTATCATGGCCTCTGCGATCCATCGCGGAGCAGACGGGTGAGGGGAAGAATCCTGGCGATTGATTTCGGGCTGAAGAGGATGGGGCTGGCGGTCTCGGACGCGCTGGGCATCACGGCGCAGGGGCTGCCGACGCGCGAGCGCACCCGCCTGGACGACGACCTGAAACACATCCGCGAACTCGTGAGCGAGCACTGCGTAGAACGCGTGATCGTGGGCAATCCGGTGAGCCACACGGGCGGTGATACGTCGATGTCCCGTCAGGTCGCGGCCTTCGTCGCAAAGCTCGCCCGGCGTCTCGACTGCCCCATCGAGCTCTGGGACGAGCGCCTGACTACGGCCGAGGCGTTGCGCATGCTACGCTCCTCCGGAATGGGAATCGAGAAGCGCCGCCGCGCCCGTGACCGCGTTTCCACCACGCTGCTCCTGCAAAGCTACCTCGACTTTCAGGCCAACGAGCGCGCCCGACAGGCTGACGCAGAAAAGGAATCGTCGTGAAGCGCGCCATCCTGATCAGCGTCGTTCTGGCGCTCGCCGCGGCGGGCTGGACGGCATACGATCTCTACCGTCCCTTTCGCGGTTACGCGGGCAACCTCTTCCTAACACTCGAACCCGGCACTCCCGTTCTGGAAACAGCGCGCCTGCTGGCCGACCGTGGCGTTCTGGCTTCCCGCTGGCCGTTCCTCGTCTGCTACACGCTCGGCCGTCCGCGCCGCAGCTTGAAAGCTGGCGAGTACCTCTTCGACCGGCCGTTGCGGCCCATCGATGTCTATCGCAAGCTTATTCATGGCGACGTTTACCTGCACACGGTCGTAATCCCCGAAGGCTCAGATCGCTTCGACATGGCACGTATCCTGTACCAGAAGCTGGGCATCAGTCCGCGGGAGTTCCTGCGGGCCAGCGGCCAGGCGGACGCAATTCGCGATCTTGATCCTGGGGCGGCGACCCTGGAAGGATTTCTTTTTCCAGATACCTACCGCTTCCCGCGCGGCGCGAGTGCAGCGACGGTCATCGCCGCCATGCTGGGCCGTTTCCGCCGAGTTTGGGAGACTCCCTCGGGAGCAAGAGACCCTCTGCCACACGCCAATCTGCGCCAGGTGCTGACGCTCGCCTCGCTGGTGGAAAAGGAGACTCCGTCGCCGGAAGAGCGGCCGCTGATCACCGGCGTGTTCGCGAACCGCCTGGCGAAGCGTATGCCGCTGCAATGCGATCCGACCGTGATCTACGCGGCGCGGCTCGACGGGCGGCCTATCGGACCGATCCAGCAAAGCGACCTGCAATTCGATTCTCCCTACAACACCTACCGCTACGCGGGGCTTCCTCCCGGACCGATTGCCAGTCCCGGCGAAGCCTCGATCCGCGCCGCCCTCCATCCCGCGCCCACGCCGTACTTGTATTTCGTCAGCAACCTGCGCGGCGGGCATATTTTTGCGCGCACGCTTGCGGAGCACCAGCGCAACGTGGCACGATATCGTCGTGAAGTGGCAGCGCTCCGGCAGGCAGACCGCGCTGCCTCCGCAGGATTTGGGGGGACGAACCCTGGCCCCTCGCGGCCTGGAAACCAAGGCGTGAAGGCGAACTCGAATCAAGGTGCCGAAAAAGCAGAGCAAAAGACAGCTCATCCTCGCGCTTTGGCGCGAGAGAAGCCTCGAGCGCGCCGGGGAGCGTGAGATTCGCGCCCTCCAGAGGGAGCTGCGCGAGCGCCTCGGAGCTGAGGAAGCGACCGCTCTCTCCTACATTGCCAGTGTCCTCCGTGAGGCCGGAACCCGCGTCGATTATCAGGACCGCTTCGTTGATCCCTCCCTGGACGAGCCGTATGCCAGCCGGATCAATGGCACGCTGCGGTTTCGTGACCTCGCAAGCGCCGAGCAATCCCTTCAGAAGCTGGACGCCCTCTACCGCGAGTATCGCGAGGCTTCCGACCGCGTCGGGACCTCGCTGGTGCGCGCGGTGGTGCTGCGCGGCAAGCAACGCGCGGAGAGCGTTGGCGCCAATCCTCGCGTCCGCCCGGAAAAGCGCCAGGAGAAACAGGAGATTGCCCGCTGGTTCCACGTTTGGCTGGAAACCTCCGACCTCTTTTTCGACTGGCTGGAGATTCGCAAACAGTCCGAGGAGTTTCGGCGATTGCTCTCGAATCCCCGCGAAGAAGGCAAGGCGCCTTAGCGCCGGCCGCTGCCGGGTGTCCGGATCTTGGCGCTCCCCGAGAGGCGCTGGGGCCAAGCTCGTGACCGGTGGCCGCGGCGGATTTCGCCCTCACTTTCCGATACAACTTTCGCGGCGCTTCCCCTAGAATGACAAGTCGGGGACTGCGGCGACGCGTCGCTACTTTGAGACGATTTCAGCAGGCAAGTGAGCAAACATGAACGCACGTGAAAAACTGATTGTGGCGCTGGATGTCCCCACCGCTGAGGCAGGCGTTCGGCTGGCGGAACGACTGCGCGGCCACGTGGGCATGTTCAAAGTGGGGCTGGAAAACTTCACTGCCGAAGGCCCTGTGCTCCCGCGCTTCCTCGCCGCCAAGGGGATGAAAGTCTTCCTCGATCTGAAGCTCCATGACATTCCCAACACCGTGCGTTCGGCAGCGCGCCAGGCGGCCCACCTCGGCGTGAGCCTGTTCAACGTCCACGCCGCCGGCGGCCGCAAAATGATGGAGGCGGCATGCGAAGGCGCGGAAGAGGGCACACGCGAACTCGGAGGCGCGCGACGGCCTCTGGTGCTGGCCGTCACGGTCCTGACTAGCCTTGACGCGGAGGACTTGACCCAGCTCGGCATCGCAGGCAGCCCGGAGGAAGTCGTAGTCCGCCTTGCCCGGCTGGCGCGGGATGCAAGGCTGGATGGTGTCGTTGCCTCTCCTCGCGAGATTGCGGCGCTGCGGCAGGCGCTTGGCCCGGACTTCGTAATCGTCACTCCCGGCATCCGGCCGGCAGCGGCTGACGTGAATGACCAGGTGCGCATTGCCACGCCCGCCAGCGCGATTCGAGCCGGCGCAAGCTACCTTGTCGTGGGACGCCCCATCACCGGCGCCGCCGACCCCGCCGCCGCCGCGGACGCGATTGTGGCGGAGATGGAAGGCGCGCGCGCGACCGTTTCTGGTGTACAGTAACAATCGGGAGAAGATCCCATGTACAACGAGTTTACTGCTGTGATCGAGCAAGATGGTGATTGGTACGTTGCCTATTGCCCGGAGGTTCCAGGATCCAATGGGCAGGGGCGCACGGTGGATGAGTCCCGTCAGAGCCTGGCCGAAGCCATTGCGCTGATTCTGGAGGACCGCCGTGAAGATGCTCTGCGCGGAATCCCTGAGAACGCCATCAAAGACGTGGTCATTGTAAAGTGAAGCGCGAGTCTTTGTTGCGGCACTTGCGGAAGCACGGGTGCTATCTGAAGCGAGAAGGGGGCGCGCACTCTTTGTGGTCAACCCCAAGACCGGCCAAATCGAAGCCGTTCCTCGGCACACTGAAATTCCAAACAATCTGGCAAGAAAGATCTGTCGCGGTTTGTCCATTCCCGAACTCCCTTGACACTGCACAGAGAAAATCCATGACCGAAAACGAAATCCTCGAAATCTTCCGCCAGCACTCGGCAGTGCTGGAAGGCCACTTCATTCTTTCCTCGGGATTGCACAGCGACCGTTACATCCAGTGCGCGCTGGTGTTGCAGCATCCGCGCGTGGCGGAGCAGCTCTGCTCGGAGCTTGCCGCGAAACTCAGGCACCTGGGCGCGAAGGTCGTTGCCGCGCCGGCGCTGGGCGGCGTGATCGTTTCGCACGAAGTCGCGCGGGCGCTGGGCGTGCGGGCGCTCTTCACCGAGCGCCAGGAAGGCGCGATGACACTGCGCCGCGGGTTCAGTCTGGAGCCCGGCGAACCCACGCTGGTGGTGGAAGACGTAGTCACCACCGGCGGCTCCACGCGCGAGACGATGACCGCCGTCGAACAGGCGGGTGGCCGCATCGTCGGCGGCGGCTCGCTCATCGACCGTAGCGGCGGCAACGTTGACTTGGGGGTCCCGCGCGCCGCGCTCGTCACCCTGGAAGTGAAAAATTACGACCCCGCCGATTGCCCCCTCTGTAAGTCCGGTACACCCGCCGTCAAACCCGGCAGCCGCGTGAAGAAGTAGCACAGCGTGTGCCGTGTCGTCCGCCGCTGCGCATGGTCCTTCCCTGTGTAGCTGAAGACCTACCAGGTCAAACGGCGGGCTTTGCGCTACGACCTTTGATACACGATTCGTCCTGCGACGACGGTAGCCCTGGCGGCGCCTTTCAGCTTCCAGCCATCGAAAGGGGAGTTGCGGCTTTTGGACCGGCCGTCGGCGGCGCGGTAGGTCCATTCGAGAGAGGGATCGAAGACGGTGATATCGGCCGCGTCGCCGACCTTGAGACGGCCGAGCGGCTGATTGATGATGCGCGCGGGATTCGTGCTCATCAGCACAATGAGGTGGGCGAGCGAGATCTTGCCCGTATCGACAAGCTGCATGAGAGCCAGCGGCAGTGCGGTCTCGAGGCCGATCACGCCGTTGGGCGCTTCGGTCATGGGCTTGGCCTTCAGTTCCGGGGCGTGCGGGGCGTGGTCGGTGGCGAGGCAATCCACGGCGCCTTCGGCGATGCCGGCCAGCACCGCGTCCCGGTCCTTGGCGCTGCGCAGCGGCGGGTTCATTTTGGCGTTTGTACCGTATTGCGCGACCGCTTCATCCGTGAGGGTGAAGTGATGCGGCGTGACTTCGCAGGTCACGCGGATGCCGCGCCGCTTTCCCACGCGAACCATCTCCACGGCGCGCGCGGTGGAGAGGTGCGCCACGTGCAGGTGCGCGCCCGTAGATTCCGCCAGAATCAGGTCGCGTGACACGCAAACATCTTCCGAACTGTTGGGCACGCCGCGCAACTTCAAGCGCTCGGCGACCGGACCTTCGTTGATCACTCCGAGTCCGGTCAGACTGGGCTCCTCGCAGTGGTCGATGATGGGCACGGCGAGGGACTTCGCCTTTTCCATGGCGCGGCGCATCAGCCCCGCCGTCTTCACGGGCCGGCCGTCATCAGAAAACGCTACGGCGCCTGTCGCCACCAGCCCTGCCATATCCACCAGCGATTCGCCCTGGCTCTCCATCGAAACCGCGGCGATGGGGAAGACGCGCGCGAGGCCGAGCTTCTGCGTCTTCTCGATCATGGTGCGCACGAGCTCCGGCCGGTCGATAATGGGCTTCGTATTGGGCATCGGGCAGACGGCTGTGAAGCCTCCGGCGACCGCCGCGCGAAGTCCCGATTCAATCGTCTCCGAGATTTCCCCGCCCGGCTCGCGCAAATGGACGTGAATGTCGATAAGTCCAGGCGCGACGACCTGCCCGCGCGCGTCGAGAGTTTCATCGACTGGGCCGCTGAGGTGGGGTGCAATCTGGCGAATCACGCCGTCTTCGACGAGGATGTCGAGCTCGCCGTCCAGGCCGTCTTCGGGTGAGAGGACTCGTCCACCTTGAATGAGCAGGGAAGGCATAACAGATCCGGTGCGAGTATAGCACCGTGGAGGCCAGCGGATTAACGCTGCCTTGCGCTCCACGTCTTCAAGCCGGAGCAGGCCGGAACCGTACCAAGCGTTGGCGTTGGCGTTCGCGACGGCCGGTCGAGCCCGCCCCTACCCGGTGGGCGTCAGAGGGAACAGAGGGAGGAGGTAGTCCTTCACCGGCTGGAAGGTCCTGCGGTGTTCGGGGCAGGGGCCGAATTGCGCCAGAGCTTCCAGATGGTCGGGCGTCCCGTAGCCCTTGTTCCGGGCGAGCTGGTAGCGCGGGTAAAGGCGGTCCAGCTCTTCCAGATGCTCGTCGCGCGCGACCTTGGCGAGGATGGAAGCGGCGGCGATGGAGACCGACTGCGCGTCGCCGTGAATAATGGCGCGATACGGAATCGCAAACGTCTCGCGATCCCCCGGCCGCGCCAGGGGCATCGCATCCGTCAGGACGAAGTCCGGCGCCGGTTGGAGCGCCGCGAGGGCGCGCCGCATCGCTTGGCGCGAGGCTTCGTACACGTTGAGTTCGTCAACCTCCGCGGCGGGAACGGCCACGACGTGGTAGGCGACGGCGGTTTCGCGGATGATCGCCGCCAGCGCGCTCCGCGCCTCTGCCGTGAGCTTCTTGGAATCGTCGATCCCATGAATGGTCTTTTCGGAATCGAGGATGACGGCGGCGGCGTAAAGCGGTCCGAGCAGCGAGCCCCTTCCCGCCTCGTCGCAGCCCGCAATTAGGCGGCAGCCCCGGCGGAGGGCCTGGGTTTCAAAGTGCCGCGTGCAGGTGTAATCCTTGGCGTCCCGCGCGGCGCGTGCGAGCGGCATGGCGGCAGTTTATACCATGTGTGACACGGCGGGCAATTGGCGGATGCAGGGGCGTCCATCAGGCGACCGACGCCCCCGGTGATCGCCCCTACGCTCCCTGTTCGCTGCGGACTTCCTTCAGGCGGGCAGCCTTGCCGCGCAGTTTGCGCAGGTAATAGAGCTTGGCGCGGCGTACGCGGCTGGAGCGCACGACTTCGATCTTGTCGATGATGGGCGAGTGGAGGGGGAAGATGCGCTCCACCCCCTGGCCGAAGGAAATCTTTCGCACCGTGAAGGTGGAATGATTGCGCGCGCGGCGCAGCCCGATGCAGGTGCCTTCGAAGATTTGGATGCGTTCCTTATCGCCTTCCTTGATCTTCACGTGCACGCGCAGTGTGTCGCCGGCGCGAAACGTGGGGACATCTTTCTTCATCTGCTGCTGTTCGATTTTCTCAAGGGCATTCATGTTGGCTGTACTCCCCAATCGGAATTGATGGGCGGCGACGAATGCGATGCGGCGGGCCAATGCCCCACCGGCAAGCCAGCGCTCATAGACCGCCGCTACAGCTTTGGTTCGAGCGCCGCCTGCTGAATCTCCTTCAAAATCTTCTCGTCTTCCTGGCTGAGCGAGGTATTCGCCAGCAGGTCCGGACGCTTGCGCCAAGTCTTGTCGAGCGCCTGACGCCGCCGCCAGCGGCGAACCTCTTCATGATTGCCGGAAAGCAGGACCTCCGGAACCTTCCAGCCACGAAACTCCGGCGGCCGCGTGTAATGCGGGCAATCCAGAATCCCCCGCGCCGTGCCCTGCGAACCGCTCTCCGCCCTCGCGAAGGAATCCTGTTCGCGGGACTCCTCGTTGCCGAGCACCCCCGGCAGCAGGCGGGTCACGGCTTCCATGACCACCGCCGCCGCCAGTTCACCGCCCGGCAGCACGTAATCGCCAATCGAGAGCTCGTCCGTCGCCAGATGCTCGGCGACGCGCTCATCCACGCCCTCGTAGCGCGCCGCGATCAGAACCAGGCGCCTCTCGCGGGCGAGTTCTTCCACCACCGCCTGCGTCAGCAAACGTCCCTGCGGCGTGAGCAGGACGACCCGCAGCGGCTCTGCGGGGGCTTCCTGCTTTAGGGCTTCGACGGCGCGAAAAATCGGCTCCGCCTTGAAAACCATCCCCGGCCCGCCGCCAAAGGGCCGGTCGTCCACAGTGCGGTGACGATCCTCGGTCGAATCCCGCAGATCGTGCAATCGAACTTCAATCTGCCCGCCGGCCCTTCCCCGCTTCAGCACCCCGTGCTCGACGATGCTCGAGAAGAATTCGGGGAAAATCGTGACGACGTCGAAAATCATGAGACTGGAGGCTGGGAACCGGGGGCGGGGCAACACCCCCGAAGGTGCCCCGTTCGCCGTGTTTGTGCTCCAACTCCCGTCCCGCCCGCACCTAGGATGTTTGGTTCAACTCCAGCAAATCTTCCGGCGGGTCGATAATGACAACTTTCGACTCGGTATCGATCCGCTTGCAGATTTCCTGTGCCAGCGGGATCAGGACTTCGCCGCGCGGGGTCTCGACTCGCAGCACATCGACGCCGCCGGTGGCATCGAGACCCACGACTTTGCCCACTTCGCGCGTTGCCCCATCGCGTTCGACGAGCACGCGGCAGCCTTCCAAGTCGGAAACGTAATACTGATCCCGGCTGAGCGGCGTCCGTTCGGCGAGCGGAACCAGCACCTCCATCCCGCGCAACCGCTCCGCCTCCGTGATGGAATCAACGCCGGCGAACTTCAAAATGATCCGGCCCTTGTGGGGCCAGGCATCCTCCACCCGGACCGGTTCAGCAGGGCCTCCAGGCTCGGCCAAGTAGGCCTTGTGCATCCGCGCGAAGCGTTCCGGGAAGTCGGTGAGGATCTCCGCGGCCACTTCCCCGCGCCGGCCCTGCGGGCGCACGATGCGCGCCACCGCCACCCACTCGCCGGCTTCGATGCGGGACGTTTCCACCAGGTTTTGCGTCACCCACGCGCAGGGAATCGCCGCTTACTCCAGAATCTCCAGCGTAAACCGTTTCTTCAGCTTCATCCCCGCCGCCCCAAGAATCGTGCGGATTGAGCGCGCGGTCCGACCTTGCTTCCCGATTACCTTCCCCAGGTCCGAAGGATGAACGCGCAGCTCGAGTACAGTGACCTGTTCACCCTCCACCGGCCGGACTTGCACCTGATCAGGATTGTCCACCAGCGCTTTCGCGATCGCTTCGATGAGCTCCTTCATCTGGCCCTCACTTTCCACCGAGTCGTCCGGTGTGCCCACTAGGAAAGAGTACCTTGGAGAACGTTTGAGTTCGCCCTCGGCCCCACCCTCCGGCGGGTGGGCGGCTTAGGCTTGCGCTTGTGCGGGCGCAGGCTTCTTAAGGAAGCTCCGCACGGTCTCGGAAGGCTGAGCCCCGCGCCCGATCCAGTATTCCACCCGCTCGCGTTTGATCACGAGCTCGGGCGGCTTGCGGCGGGCGTTGTAATGGCCCAGGATCTCCACGAAGCGGCCGTCACGGGCCTTCTCCCTGTCGATCACCACGATGCGATAAGAACTCTGCTTTTTGGCTCCGGTGCGAGCCAGTCTGATTCTCAGCAATTAAACCCCCTTCATTTTGATGCTCATTTGGGCGGGCGCGAGGCCCGCCCCTGTCGGCGCCTAAGCGGCGCCTCCCGAGCCCACAGGCACCTTCAGTCCGGCCAACTGCCGGCCGAAGAGCCCCCGGCCCAGCGTCTTCATCATTTTCTTCGTCTGCACAAACTGCTTCAAGACCTGATTCACGAGCTGCACGGTCGTGCCGCTGCCGCGGGCGATGCGCTTGCGCCGCTTGCCGTTGATGAGCTCGTGATTGTTGCGCTCGCGCCGGGTCATGGAATCGATGATCGCCTCGATGTGGACCAGCTCTCTCTCATCCACATGCGCTTTGGCGGCGTCTTTGAAGATGCCGACCTTGGGCAGCATGCCCATCATCTGGTCCACCGGCCCCAGCTTGCGCATTTGGCGAAGCTGGTCGCGGAAATCCTCCAGCGTGAACGTGTCGGTGACGATCTTGCGCTGCACTTCCAGCGCCTTCTGCTTGTCGATGGTCTGCTCGGCCTTCTCGATAAGCGAGAGCACGTCGCCCATACCCAGAATGCGCGAGACGATACGATCGGGATAGAAGACCTCCAGCGCGTCATATTTCTCGCCCACGCCGATGAACTTGATGGGCTGGCCGGTGACGTGATGGATGGAGAGCGCCGCGCCACCGCGCGCGTCGCCATCGAGCTTGGTGAGGATAACGCCACTCGTCCCCAGTCGCTCGTGAAATTCCTGCGCGCTGCGCACGGCGTCCTGGCCGATCATGGCGTCGGCGACGAGCAGCACTTCGCTCGGGCGCAGCCGGGTTCGCAACTCGCTCACTTCCTGCATCATCTGCTCGTCGATGTGCAGGCGGCCGGCGGTGTCGACGATCAACACGTCGTGGCCGCGGTCGGCCGCGTCCTTGCGCGCCGCCATCGCCAGGTCGATCGGCGAGGTGATGCCTTCGCCCGCAAAACAAGGAATATCTACCGCCTTGGCGATGATCGCCAATTGCTCGCGTGCCGCAGGACGATAGACGTCCGTTGAAACCAGGATCGGGCGCCGCCTTTTCGTCGCCAGCCACCGTGCCAGCTTCCCTGCCGTGGTGGTCTTGCCGGAACCTTGCAGGCCAACGATCAGAATGACGTTGGGATACTCCTTGGAGAACGTCAGCAGGGCGGCGTCGCCGCCCAGAATTTGAATCAGCTCGTCGCGAACAATGCGCACAACTTCCTGGGCGGGGGTGAAGCTCGCGCGGACTTCTTCACCTAGTGCCCGGACGCGCACGCGGTCCAGCAGTTCCTTCACGACCTTGACGTTGACGTCGGCTTCGAGCAGAGCCAGGCGGACATCCCGCAGAGTCTCATCCACGAACTGCTCGCTCAGAGCGCCTTGGCCGCGTAAGGTCTTGAAAACGCGCTGGAACTTGTCTTGTAGAGCGTCAAACATAGCGGCATCGCCCGGTCCGCACAGTCTTTCCCTTCCGGGCTACCCGTCCGGCCCGCCACTTACCCGACCAGACTGATGGAGGTTCTATTTTACACAGGTTTTCGGGAAAATAGGAATCAATCGCGGTGAATTTCCGCAAACATGCGGCGGCATGTGCTGCTGTGCTCCGGTTCCTTTCCCTTGCACGGCACCCCGAACGGGGGAGGTGAAAGCCCCCCAGCTTCAGAACTGGAAGACCGGGGTGGGGATGCTCTGGCTGGCGAGGTGGAGGGTGGGCGCGCCACCGGGGAAAGCCCGGCCTTCCAGCGCTTCGGCGGCGGTCAGGCGGACGATGGCGGGGTGGTTGTTGTTCTCGCTGAGGTGGGCGAGGACAAGCACCTCGGCGCCACCGTCAAAATCCTCGCGCAGGAACTGGGCGGTGGCGAGATTGGAGAGGTGGCCGTGGCGGCCCATCACCCGCTGTTTGACGTGCCACGGGTAAGGCCCCACCTTCAGCATCTCGAGGTCGTGATTCGACTCGAAGACCAGGCACTGGCAGCCGCGCACGTGCCGCTTGACCAGTTCCGGGATATAGCCGAGGTCGGTGACCACGCCAATGCGGATGCCCTGCGTCGCGAAAATGAATGCCACCGGGTCGGCGGCATCGTGGGGAATGGAGAACGGCGTGACCTCAATGTCGCCGATCGTGAATTTCCCGCCGGCGGTGAAGGATTCGAAGGCTTTTGGGCGCGCCGTCCACGGGACGGCCTGGCGCGTGGCGGCGGAAATGTAAATGGGAGCCTTCAGATCGCGGGCCAGTGATTCCAAGCCCTTCACGTGGTCGGTGTGCTCGTGCGAAATCAGGATGGCGTCGATGCCGGCGCACCGCTCGCGCACGGCGGACAGGCGCGCGTAGGTCTCGCGCTTGCTGAAGCCCGCGTCCACCAGCAGCCGCGCCTTTTCGGTCGCAATCAGGGTCGAGTTGCCTCGACTGCCACTCCCCAGCACGCAAATCCGCACGCTCAATGCTGCCCGCCTTCCGCTCTCGCTCGCTCCCGACCGGATTGCCGCCGGCTCTTCACGAACCACCCCACCTTGATTCCGCGATTATAGTCCAGTCGCCAAGGAATGGTGAGAGGAAAGGTTGGGCGGGCGCGGGCGCTCGAATCTCGGGATGACAGCGTGTGGATGTGCATGCCGGGCCAGAACGAGAGCTGGCCCTAGGTCAGCTCGGTCACTGGCTGGACAGCAGTTTGCTGTAGTCGGAATGGGAGCCGATCCAGAACCAGACAATGCCGCCTTCGCACGGGGTTCCCAGCGCCCGGTACGCTAGCCCCACGCGCACCGACCAGAAATCGCCGGCTCGCTTAGGGTGAAGTGAGGGGTGCTTAGGATCTGATTTAAGAAGCTGGAAATTCTTGTCGGCGAGATCTCGCACGGTCTGAGGAAGGCGCCGGTAATGAATCCAGAATTGAGGAGAGGCGAAGTGCTTCAAAGGGGGGTGCATTTCCCGGAGGCGAAGTCTTCTTTGGCTTCACGAGCCAATCGGTCGAGCTTCCCCGCCTTGATGTCGGTTTCCAACTGCTGATCCCACACCCCGGCCTGGAACTCCCCGAACCAGGTTGCTAGCTGCGCCACTTCCTCCGGCGAAAGTTCGGCAATGGCCGCCTCGATCTCATTTACGCTCATCAGGGAAAGTATAGACCTGGTCAAGACGTGTTTCAAGCGGCGCGCCGAAAACCTCGGGCCGCTGGAAGCGCCCTCCTCCGGTTGGCGGACCGAACAGCGAGTCCTGCGCTGCGTTTCGTGTGGGTAGTCCTTCGACGGCAGTAGGGGAGGGCTCCGCCCTCCCCTACTGCTTTCCGAAACTGCGCAGGTGCCAGTCCTGGGCAAAGAGATTGAAAAAGCCTTCCTTGTAAGGGTGCTCCTTGATGACGTCCTCGTTGATATCGATGCCGAGGCCGGGTTTTTCGGGCAGCTCGAAGTAGCCGTCGCGGGGCACGGGGCAGCCGGGGACGGCGTCGCGCACCCAGGTCTCCGAGAAATCGTCGAAGCACTCCTGAATCTTGAAATTGGTGGTGCAGAAATCGAAGTGCACGCTCGCCGCCGTGCAGACGGGGCCGTTGGAATTGTGCGGCGCCATCACCATGGAGCGCACGTCGGCCATGGCGGCGATCTTCTTCATCTCTAGAATTCCGCCGGCGTGGATGATGTCGGCCTGGATGATGTCCGGCGCGCCGCTCTCGATGGGCTCACGGAAGCCGTAGCGCGTGAAGTAGCGCTCCCCGGTGGCGACGGGAATGCTGACGTGCTCGGCCACCTTCTTGAGCGAGGGAATATCTTCCGGCGGGCAGGGCTCTTCGATCCAACCGGGCAAGAAGGGGTCGAGCATGCGCGCCAGCTCGATGGCCGTCGCGGCGCTGAAGCGCCCGTGCATCTCGACGAAAATCTCGACGTCCGGGCCAACGGCGTCGCGGATCGCCGCCACGAGCTCCACGGAGCGGTTCTTCTCCGCCCGTGTCAGCTCCAGCGTCCCGGGGCCGAAGGGATCGACCTTGAGCGCCTTGTAGCCCTTGTCGGTAACGACCTTGACGCGCTTGGCGAATTCTTCCGGCTTGCGCTCCACCGCGTACCAGCCATTGGCGTAGGCTTTGACCTTCTCGTGGCAGCGCCCGCCCAGCAGCTTCCATACCGGCTGACCCGTGGCTTTGCCGATGATGTCCCAGCAGGCGATCTCGATGCCGCTCATCGCCGTCGTGGCGATCACCCCGCCACGCCAGAAATCGTTGCGGTACATCCGCGCCCACAGGTCTTCGATGTTGAAGGGGTCGGAGCCGATCACGTGCCGCCGCGCCGCGCCCTGCAAATAGCCCAGCACGCCTTCCTCGCGACTCTGAATCGTGCACTCGCCGATGCCGTACAACCCTTCGTCGGTTTTGACCTTGATGAAAACAAGATTGCGCCAACTGGTACCCAATACCAGAGGTTCAACACCGGTGATTTTCATGGATGGCCTCCTGGAGAGTTGCGCGCAGAGCGACCCCTTGCGGGGTTGCAATGCCACTCTCAGTGCGAAGCTGGAAATCTAGCCCAAATCGGGCGGCGGGACAATGGGGGATAGCACGTAGGGACGAACCGGCGGGCTGTCAGGGAATTGGTGAAGCTTCACCGGCGCGCCTCAACGGAAAATCGAATCGCGGGTCCTGGCTGTTCGCCACGGGCGGATCGCCCCGGCTACGCGTAATACTGCGCGTTACGCTCGATGGCGGCCTTGAATTCTTCCGGCACGTCGTCGAGGGCGAAGAGGGCGTTGGCCTCGCATACGGGAACGCAGGCGCCACAATCGATACATTCCACCGGATTCACGAAGAGCTGAGCGGACTCCTCAAACTTGGGCTCATCTTTTCGCGGGTGGATGCAGTCCACGGGGCAGACCTCGACGCATTTCTCGTCCTTTGTGCATTTTTCAGTGATCACGTAGGCCATTCGATTTCGCTCCTTGGGTTTCCTGGCGAGTGGGCTGAAATGCCCACCGGCTGAAGTCAAACTGTCCGAAATCCTGCGCAACTAGACAGCAGGGACAGAGTTCGCCAGCAATTCCCCGCCCAACTGTCTGAGGCCTGTCACTGGCGGTGACATTCGTTAGGCAACGGCTTGATTAATCTCGCTTTTCTGGGGTCCTTGATGCGAACTCGCCGCGGAGGTTCGACTGCAAAAGTACTAAAATGTCCGCCATTCGGGGCTGATGGCACAGGCAAGGAGGGGCCTGCAGGCCGAAACCGGGGTCAAATCCCCAGGGGATTGGACAAGCACGCCATGTTTCGGAATATTAGTCGCGGAATCGCGCAGCATCAGTCACAGATCCTTGTGGCGCTTGGTGTTCTCGTCCTTGCCCTGTCGAACCCCGGCCGCGGCGCGACTCCTTCCCCTGCGCCCCCGAAGACAGTCCCGTGGCCGCGCACCCTGCCAACCCGCCGAAGGTGGGTCTTGAGCGCGACATTGCACCCATCTTTTAGGCTTCCTAATGTCATCTGTCACGGGGAGCAACCGCAGTGGCCATTGCGGCTCAATTCCTTGGCCGGGGCGCTGATGGGGAGCGTTTCGGGGAAAGTGGTCATCCCGGGCAACAGCAAGTCGAGCGCGCTTGTCCGCCGCCTCACCGACGTCTCCGGCAATATCGTTAAGAAACTGCTCGTGTGACGTCGCGGCGGGCTTCCGGTCGCCACGCATGGGACCGTAGGAGCGGTTCGCGAACCGCCCCTACGAGCTACCTGTCAGAGGTTCATTTTGCTGCGCAGACGCAGCAGCGTGTCGCGGGACGCGGCGGGAATCAGGCCGTGCCGGTCAGGGGGAACATCCAGCAGTGCATTCACCCCGCGCTTGCGCGACTCGGTCAGCAGGCGCAGCAGCTCTTCGTCGGGGCGCGGATGGTCACCTTCCACGTAAAACCATTCCTTACCAATCGGGTCGCACAACTCGGCGGGCAGATAGTAGCGGCGCCCCTCGATGGTCCTCCAAGGAACGTGCCCCTCGGGCGGCGGCAGGTTGCGCTCGATGGCGATCAGATCGGAGGGCCAGGCGTATTCGACGCTGTAATGGGCGCCGTCGTCGATCCCGCTGTTCATCATGATGACCGCGTCGGGTTGCAGGCGCGCGATGTGTTCGTAAAGAAACGTCCGATAGCCGCGCCCCAGGACACCGGGAATATCAATCCAGACTTCGGCGATCCGTCCGTAGTTCGACAGGAGTTCGGTGATTTGGGCGGTCTGGAAATCCTGATAGAGGGAGGTTGTGTAAGCCAGCGGCCGCTTGGACTCGCCACCCACCGAGAGCCGGCCTCCCATGCTCACCGTGAAGCTGCCGAAGAGGTGGTGATTGTCCCAGGAGCAATAGTAGAAGCCGGGGAGCACGCCGCGCTGCTCGCAGGCTTTCACGAACGCGGCGACGACGTCGGTTTTGTCGCCGCTGTTCGCGACCGTGTAGCGGGTATGACGGCTCGGCCACAGGCAGTGTCCTGCCACGTGCTTGGTCGTCAGCACGGCGTATTTCATCCCCGCGTCGCGGGCGACCTGAATCCACTGGTCCACGTCGAGCTTATCCGGCGCGTAGGTGGAGGCGGGCGCTTTGCCGTCAGGAATTTCTTTGCCCACATAGGTGCTCATGCCGAAGTGGATGAACATTCCGTATTGAAGAGCTTCCCAGGCGCGCAGCGTCGCCACGGTCAGCCGCTGGGTGCCGCGCTCCTCGCCGGTCGATTGGCCGGGTACAAGAGCGGGCGCGGCAGTTATGGCGCTCCGGCCTCGTGCGGCCAGCGGGTTTGATGCCGCGATTGCTGTGGCGGCCGCCGCCTTCCACGATTTCTGCAAGAATCCTCTTCGATGATTCACCCCGGAATGTTCCACGTCAGCCTCCCATCAGGACTTGCTCCGGATCTCTCAGCTTGCGGTGGCGGGATTATACGCCATTGGCGCGCCGGTTACGGATCGCGATTTCCCTCGAACCGGGGTGACGGCCGAAGATCGTTTCAGTGGCCCGCAAGGGCGCGGTGCTCATCAAGGTGCGCTGAACTCCGTGCTAGAATCATTCTTTGAATAGAGGCAGCGGCCTGCCGCCGGTTCTTTTCGCGCCGGCCGTCTTCGCGCCGGTTGAACCATGAAACGTATTCTGATTACCAACGACGATGGCATCTACGCCCCCGGCCTGAAGGCGTTGGAGGAGGGGCTCGCCGCAGTGGGCGAGGTCACGGTGGTGGCTCCCGACCGCGAGATGAGCGCCTCGAGCCAGTCGATCAGCGTGCACGCGCCGCTGCGCGTCCAGACCCTCGACGAGCGCCACTTCGCCGTCGCCGGCACGCCCGCCGATACGGTGATCCTGGCCCTTTATCGACTGCTTCCGCAGAAGCCCGACCTGGTGGTTTCGGGAATCAATCCCGGGGGGAATCTGGGGGAGAACGTGATCTACTCGGGCACCGTGGCGGCGGCGATGGAAGCGACGCTGCACGGCGTCCCGGCCTTCGCGATTTCACTCGCCACGCGCAAGTATCTGGATTTTTCCGCCGCGGCGGCGTTTGCCGCGCAATTGGCGCAAACCATCTTCGCCAAGGGCCTGCCGCCCGGCGTCATGCTCAACGTCAACGTGCCGCGCGGCGAAGTGCGCGGCGTGCGCGTGGCGCGGCAAAGTCAGAAGATTTCGCAGAACGTCGTCCACGAGAAGTCCGACCCGCGCGGCCGGCCCTACTTCTGGCTCGACGAGACGGCGCGCATCGAAAGCGCCGAGTCCGACTCCGATTACGCCGCCATCCGCGCCCACACCATCTCCATCACTCCTCTGCAAGTCGACCGCACCGATTACGCGGTCCTCCGCCAGCTCGCCGACTGGCTGCCCGCTTTGCAACTCACCACGCCGTAGCCGTAGGGGCGGGGCTTGCCCCGCCCGCTTTGACGTAGGGGCAATTCACGAATTGCCCCGGCAACAACGGCAGGAAGGGCGATTCATGAATCGCCCCTACAACTCCTCCGCGCCCGTCCTCTGGAGGGCACCTGCAGGGGGGACCTACTTCTCTTCCACGGGGACGGCGGCGTGGGAGGGGGTTCCAACTTCCCACCAGGCGAGCAGGCGCGTGCCCCAGTCGTCGAGGTAGGTGTACACGACAGGGACCACAATCAAGGTGAGCAGAGTCGAGGTGATGAGCCCGCCGATGACGGCGCGCGCCATGGGAGCGCGCATCTCCGAGCCAGCGCCAATCTCGAACGCCAGCGGCAGCATGCCGAAGATCATCGCCGCGGTGGTCATGATGATGGGCCGGAAGCGCACCTGGGCGGCGCGGATGAGGGCGCGCGAGCGCTCTTCGCCTTCCCGCCGCTGGCGGTTGGTGTAATCGATGAGCAGGATAGCGTTCTTGGTGACCAACCCCATCAGCATGATCAATCCGATCATCGACATGATGTTCAGGTTGTCATTGGTGGCCCACAGCGCCAGCGCCACGCCCACCAGGGACAGAGGCAGGGAGAGCATGATCGCCAGCGGGTGGAAGAAGCTGCGGAATTGCGAGGCGAGGATGGCGTAGATGAGGATCACCGCCAGGATGAGGGCGCGGTAGATGTAGTAGAACGTCTCGCCCAGGTCCTCGGCCTGGCCGGTGTAATTGATCTGAATGCCGGGGGGGAGCTGAATCTGCTGGTTCTTGGCGCGCAGGTCGTCGATGACCGTGCCGAGCGGCCGGTCCTGCGTCGAGGCCATGACACGCACCTCGCGGAGCAGGTCGCGGCGGCGGATGGTGGAGGGAGCTTCGGAATCTTCGAGCGCCGCCACCTGGGTGAGGGGCACGCCAGCGCGGGTTGCGGCCGCGCCATTCATTACCGGCACGTACACGTCCGCCAGATCCTCAGGCAGCCGGCGCTGGTTTTCGTCCAGGCGCACGCGCACGTCGTAGGCGTCGCCGTCGGGATCCTGGAACTGTGAAACCACTTCTCCGGCGATCAGCCCGCGCACCAGCGATGCCACGGTGCCGAGGTCGAGCCCGAGGTCGGAGGCTGTCTTGCGGTCCAGGCGCACGCGCACCTCGGGGCGCGGGTCTTCGCGGCTGGAGTCAACGTCGGCGGCGCCCGGCGTGGCTTTGGTATTGGTGACCACCTGGGCAGCGATGTTGTCGATCTTGGTGAGGTCCGTGCCGCGCACGCTGATTTGCAGTGGCTGGCCTTCCCCGGCCATGTATTCGACCTCGCCGACGATGGAGCGGAGGGCCGGCCAGTGCACGAGTTCGCCACGCACTACCTGGCGAAGCTCAAAATCGGTCAGGCGGCGCTGGCGCCGCGGCTTCAGCTTGATGTAGATGGCGCCCTCGTTGACGGGCGTCGTTCCCGACGCGCCGATGGTGACCAGCGAATAAGCCACTTCCGAATGGCCGCGCAGCAGCCCGGTGACCCGCCGGCCCACGTCGGTGGTCTCGCGCAGAGTCGTGCCGGGCGGCATCTTGTAGGAGATCTGAAACTCGCCGCGGTCGTAGTCGGGCATGAAGGCGCTGCCCAGCCGGCCAAAGATGACGAAGCTCACCACGATGGAGAGGGCCGCGATGCCCACCACTACACCGCGATGGCGGAGCGACCAGCCCAGGCCGCGCGCCAGGACCCCATGCAGGTCCTCGAAACGCTCGTTGGCGCGCCCCAGGAGGCGGCTCAGCCAGCCCTTGCGCCGGCCGGCCTCGATCGAAGGGTCGTACCAGCGCGAGGAAAGCATGGGGTCGAGCGTGAAGGAGACGAACAGCGAGACCAGCACGGCAAAGCCCACCGTCATCCCGAACTGGTAGAAGAAGCGGCCCACAATGCCGCCCATGAACGCCACGGGAATGAAGACGGCGATGATGGTGAGGGTGGTGGCCATCACCGCCAGCCCGATTTCCGCCGTGCCTTCGATGGCCGCGGTCATGTGGTCGGCGCCCTGCTCCATGTGGCGCACGATGTTCTCGCGCACCACGATGGCGTCGTCGATGAGCATGCCGATGGCGAGCGAGAGGCCCATGAGCGTCATGACGTTCAGCGTGAAACCCAGGGCGCGCATGATGATGAAGGCGCTGATCACCGAGATGGGGAGGGTCACTCCGGTGATTACGGTGCTCCGCCAGCTATTGAGGAAGAGGAAGACCACGAACACGGTGAGGAGGGCGCCTACGATCAAGGTGGTGCGCACGTCCTCGACCGAATCGCGGATGAAGATGGAATTATCCTGGACGACGCGCAACTCGACGCCCGGCGGCATCTCCGCCTGCAAGCGCGCCAGGCCCGCCTTCACGGTGTCGGCGACCTCGACGGTGTTGGCGCTCGCCTGCTTCTGGATTTGCAGCGCCACGGCGGGTTGGCCGTCGAGCAACGCGAAGCTGCGCTGTTCCTCGATGCCGTCCTCGACGCGGCCGAGCATGGTGAGAGTGACCGGGAAGCCGTTGCGGACGGTCACGATCAGGTTGTTGAAATCGCGCGCCTCCTGGGCGCGCCCCGCCACACGCACCAGCGACTCCCGAATACCCTGGTCGAGCTTGCCGGCGGGGACGTCGAGGTTCTCGCGGCGCAGCGCCTCGGCGACCTCCGGGTAGGTGAGGCCGTAGGCCCTCAGCTTGTCGCGGTCGAGCAGAATGTGAATCTCGCGGCGCGCCGCGCCCACCAGGCGCACCTGGCCGACGCCCGAAATGTTCTCCAATCGCCGCTTGAGCACTTTCTCGCCCAGCGTGGTCAGCGCCTTGGCGTCGAGCGTCCGCGAAAGCACGACGACGGAGAGAATCGGCAGTTCGTCGAAGCGGACCTGCTGGATGACCGGCTCCTTCACTTCCCGGGGGAAGAGACTGCGAACGCCGTTGATCTTGCTCTGCACTTCCAGCAGCGCGGTGTTGATGTTCTTGCCGAGCTGGAACTCCACCACCACGCTTGAACTACCTTCCGTGGTGACGGAACTGATGTGCTTGATGCCCCCGACGGGGTTGACGGCTTCTTCGATCCGTTTGCTGACCTCCGTCTCGACGGTTTCCGGCGCGACACCGGGATAGGTCGTGGTGATGCTGACCACCGGGATATCGATGTTGGGGAAGAGGTCGATCTTCAGCTCGATGTAAGAAAAGATGCCCACCACGACCAGCGCCACAACCATCATGGTGGCGAAGACGGGCTGCCGAATGGAGAGGTTGGAGAGAAACATAGTTTTCTACGTGCGGGGCGCGAGCGCGACACCCTCCGCCAGTTCGAGGTTCTGTTCCAGGACAACGGTTTCCCCGGTGCGCAGCCCGTCGGTAATTTCGAGGCCGGCGGGCTCCTCACGCCCCAGCTTCACTTCGCGCTTGCGGGCCTGCCTGCCTTCGACCACATAGACGTAGGGCGCCTGGCCGGCGCGTCGCCATACCGCCTCCGGCGCGATGACCATCGCTTGCGCCACGACGCCAGTGATGATCCGACCCTTGATGAACATGCCAGCCTTGAGCTTTCCGCTGGGATTCGGCACGACGGCGCGCACCGACGCGGAGCGGTTCAGCATGTCCACCGCGGCGCTGATGCTGATGATCTTCGCCTGGAAGTTTTCACCGGGGTAGGCAGCCACGGCAAAACGCAGCGTCTGTCCGGTCTCCACGCTGGCCAGGTCCGAGGAGGCAACGAAGGTATCGAGCTCCAGGCGCTGATTGTCCACCAAACGGTAGAGCAGGGCGTTGCCATCGACCCAGCCGCCGGGGTTGAGCGCCTTGCGCTCGACCTCGCCGGAAATGGGCGAGATGATCCGGCAGTCGCGCAGATGCTTCTCCGCCAGGGCGGCGGATTGCCGTGCTTGCTCGACTTGAGCCTCCGCGAGCTTCACTTGCGCTTGCGCGTCGCGGTCAGCAACCTGCGCGACCAGGAAGTCGCGGTCGGTGATCCCGCCGGTCTTGAGCAGGTTCTGGGCGCGCTCGGATTCCAACCGCGCGTGTTCGGCGGCCACCTGGGCGCGTTCCTGCGCCGCTTGCGCGACTTCCAGCGAAGCGCGGGCCTGGCCGAGCGAGAGCCGGGCATTGACGTCGTCGAGCTGGGCGAGCAGTTCGCCCTGCGCCACGCGGTCCCCGACCTGCTTCAGCATGGAGACGAGGCGCCCGGCGAATTCCGTTTTTACATCCACGGCCACCGAGGAGACCAGCGATCCCGTCACATCCAGCGTGATTTCCAGCGGCCGCGATTCCACCCGCACCACGCGCACGGCCAGGGGCGGCGGCGCGGCAGTCTTGGCCGCCTCGCGCGAACACGACACCGCACCCAGCGCCAGCAGGGCGCAGCCCACAGCCGCCCGTGCCACAAATGCCGCGGTAGGTTTCTTAGAAGCCATTGGGATCCTGCTCCTTGCCGGCATTGGATTCGCTGGCGAACTCCGCCACGGGATCGACCCCCATCACCCAGCGCAGCTGCGCGCGCGCTACGGTGTGATCGTAGAGCCCCTGCAAGAGCGTCCAGCGGGCCACCGAAAGCGCCGTCTCGGCCTGCAGGACGTCGAGCGTGGTCGCCGCGCCGTAGCGGTAATTGCCCTGCATCATTTCGAGCACGCGCTCGGCTTCCTTGACGTTGAGGCGCGCCGCCTCGACGGTTTTCTCCGCCCGCGCCAGCTCGTCCAGGGCGGTCTGAGCCTCCAGGCGGACGGAATTTTCCTGGTCGATGCGCGTGAGTTCGGCCACCTTGCGGTTGGCGACCGCCTGCTGCAGAAGCCCTGAGCGCCGCCCGCCGTCGAAAAGCGGCAGCCCCACCGTCACCGTGAACATGTAGCGCGAGAACTCGTGATCGAAGAGATTGGAGGGCAGGCGCGCGTTCATGCCGTACTGGCCGCTGACATCGAGGCGCAGCCGGTTCTCGGCGTTGGCGAGCTTCTGCTGGTGCTCGGCTTCGTGCTCGTTGAGGCGCGCCCGCTCGAGCTCCGGCCGGTGCTGGTAGGCTTGACGAACCACCTCCTCCAGGCTCTTCGGCCCCTGCGGCTCAAACGCCAGTCGTCCCACCGCTTCCGTGGGGAAGTCGAGAGGGCGCACGAGGAGATTGTTCAGCACCGTGCGCGCCTGGCGCACGCCGCTCTCGGCGCGAATCAGGTCGGGCTGGACGTTGGCGAGGCTCACCTGCGAGCGCAGAACGTCGACTTCCGTGGCCACGCCGCCCGCAAAACGGCTGCGCACGATCTCCAGGCTCTTGGTGCGCTCGCGCACCGTCTCCTGCGCCACTTCGAGCCGTCCCTGCGACATCAGGACGCCGTAAAATGCCTTGATGACCGCCAGGCGAATGTCCTGCTCGACGCGGTCGCGGTCCACGCCCACACCTTCCGACTCCAGGCTCGCCAGCTTGAGCGCCGTGCCCACTTTGCCGGAAGTGTAAAGCGGCTGCGAGACGCTCAGGTTGTAGTCGAACAGATTCGTCGGGACCACCGTCAGGGCGTTGCGAAACTCGGCGGGAATCTTGTCGAAGCTCGAGGAATTCAGAAACGATGGGTCGCGGTAGCGCATGCCGCTGCCATTCAGTTTGAGGAAGGGCAGAGCGTCGGCGCGGACTTCCGTGATGCGACCTTTGAGAGCGGCGATCCGCTGCCGGGCGATCAACACCTGGGGATTGCGGTCCAGCGCCAGTGCCACCGCCTGCTCCAGCGTGAGCGCGGATTGTTCCGTCAGGTCCCCGGCCCACGCCCCGCGGGCAGCGAGGATACTCATGAGTATAAGACTTAGCGCCAGTCTCCAAATAAAGTTCATGTTGATTTACCGATCGGTAGACTTGTTGCCGCAGCCATCCATAAGAAGGTGGATCGTATCCCGGGCCAGTTTCCGGTCGAGCGTGGGATGTCCGCTGAGAAGATAACTCATGATGCAGGCAAAAGCGATCCCGCACATAGCTCCGGCGATCTGCTGCGGCCGTCCCTTCACTTCGCCCTTGCGCACGCCCTCCCTCAGAATCGCAGTGAGCAGGCGCTCGTCCGCGCGGCCCATCTCCATGAAATCAATCGCCGGAGTTTCCTTTTCCGGCGCGACGGTCATGCGCACGGCGAGGCGATATTCATTGTCCTTTCTTCGCGCGAAGGCCAGAATCCCGTGCAGCGTTTCGATCAGCCTCTCGCGCGTGCTGCGGCCGCGCTGGGAAGCGCGCCGGACCTCCCGCTGATACTCGCGATACGCATCGAGCACCAACTCCTCGTAGAGCTGCGCCTTGTTTCCGAAGTGGTAGTAGAGGACGGGCTTGGTAATCCCCGCCCGCTGGCAGATCTCGCGCGTCGATGTGGCGGTGTAGCCGCGCTCGGCGAAGAGTTCGGCGGCGGCGGTGCGGATCGCTTCCTTGGCGGAAACGCCATGACGAAGGTATAGGGCCGCTTTCTTCATACCTACCGGTAAGTATAAGCAAACCGAGAATGTGGTCAAGAAAAAAGTGAAATGATATGGCAGAGACAAAAGGTCGACGATTCCTTCGACCCGCGCGGGTTCCTGCATCTATAATTATTGAGGGTGAATCAGGGCATGGGATCTGGAGAAACCTCACAATCCGGCGCCGGCGATCGCCGCGGCGCGCTCGTTATCTCGCTTCTGGCGGGGTTGATCGGCGGGCTGTGCTGCGTGACGCCGATTGTGCTGGTGATGGTGGGGCTGGCGAGTATCACGGTCGCGGCCGATCTGGGCAACGTCCTGTACGGCAACTACCGCTGGCTGTTCCGCGGGGCGGCGCTGGGATTCCTGGCCATCGCCTTGTTGGTCTATTTTCGCCGGCGGGGCATCTGCACGCTCGACCAGGCGCGCCGCGAACGCCAGCGGATCGTGAACACCGTCCTTCTGGTCCTGATCGTCGCCGTGGGCATCTACATCTTCTGGACTTACATCGCCGTTCACTACTGGGGAATCGCCGTAGGGCTGCCCTGGGCGCAGTACGATGAGGGCTGGGCCTTGCCCGTCTCCGGCGCTGTGCTGGCCGCCGCCGCGATGCTCTACTTCCTTCTCTTCCGCCGAACGCAGAAGAATCCGCCGTAGCAATCTCCTCTATTGCCGGCATCTTGCAGGGCGACTGCAGACCCTTCGTCCGTCACCTGACGGACTCAGAGTGACAGCGCGGGACTGAGGGCAGCATGGTCCTCTAATCCGTCGGCTGACGGACTCAGAGTGACCGCGAATGGGCCCAGGATGACAACCGTGAAACGCCTTCCAGCAACCTGCTATTACTTCCCTGCATTTCCGGGTCCGCCGACGGGATAAATTCTCGGCAGGCGCGAGTCCACAGGAGGCAGCGCGGGAAACTTCGCGTGCGGCTCGTTCTGGTACCAATACGCCACGCTGAAGAAGTTATCGGAGCGGTGATTGGCGTGGCCGTGCTCGATGGTGACTTTGATCGACTTGGTAAATGGAATCGGCGCGTCGAGGTGGAAGCGGTAAACGGACCAGCGCGCCCCGGCGCGGTGCCCGCCATTCACCGGCACGCCGAAGAGGAGATAGTTGGACGGCCCGGCGGAGAAGCCCCACGCCCCCAGGTAATAATCTTCCGACCCGGTGCCGATAATGGAGGGAATCTTCTCCCCGTCGATGAAGATCATGTCATCGCCTTCGCCCCACCAATCGTCCTGATTCTGGAGGATGCTTTGCGTGACGCCCACGAAGTGGCCGTGCCCGGCGGCTTCCAGGAACACATAATTGTCCGCGCCGTCGGGATTGGGTTTCTTATCGACCTTTTCGTCCGCGTCCGATTTCCAATCGTTCGTCCAGCCGTTCGAGGGCGCCGCCTGGCGGTACTGGGCGTGGAAGTAGAGCGTGTCCGCCGGCAGGTCTCGCTTCAGCACTTTCATGTCGATGTTGTAATAGAAATTGTCCACTCCCTGCTGGCCTTCATTCGTGACCGTGATACGCGCCGCGCGCCGGAAAGGCATGGGGAAGAAACTGTTGAGCGCCTGTCCGGAGCCCACGGCGAGGGGCAGGGACTGATAGAGAAAGTAGTCGCCGTTGCCGAGGCCGAAGAAGTCGCCGATGGGCGCTTCCACGCTCGGTTCCGCTTCGCCGTCCCAGTACATGCGCAGCACGAGCTTCTTCAGATGGTAGTTTTCGGGGCTGTTGATGGTAATCCAGATATGGGTGATGATGCCGGGGCCATTCTCCTCGAGCAAAGTTAGCGTCTGGCCGGGCGGAATCTTGCGAGAGTCATCGTTGCCGCCCGTCCGGTCGTAGCTGGAGATGCGCTTCACCGTGTAGTCGTGCGATAAAGGCAGGTCGGAAAGCAAATCGCCCGGCCGGCTCAATTCCTGAGCGGCCGCTGGAGCAATCAGGCCCAGGACAATCAGGAACAGTCCCAGTTTGCGCATGTAGTCCTCCGCGGATTGGATTTCAATAGGCGTCGAAAGCGGGCAGGATTTTACCACAGGGCGAGGACGATGTGAGGTGACGAGCTTGGTGGGATGGCGAGGGATGGAACGTGGCGTGGCGTGTTTTCAATGCGGGGATTTCGGGCGGCGGCGTGGGTCGCGAGACAGTACGGAGCGCGTTCACAGGCTGAATGATCCGGCAAATTCAAAATTTCACATCTCCGTTCCCATGCCCCTACCCAACTCAGGCCAGACATCCTTTACATGTAGACGCGCCAGGAGGCCGTAGACAGCCACCCCTACCCGGCGTTGATCTATGCGCCAGATCAGCGAGCAGCTTTGTCATCATTACTCGGACGGCCCGGGCGCAGCGCGCTCACTTTCGTAATGAGCCGGTCAAGTTGCTCGTTTAGTTTCCCTATCCGGGCCATGGTAAAGATCGGCGCAGCTATCACCAAAACCAGAAGCAGGATGGCAACGAGATAGAGACCGGGAGCTGGACCTTCCGTATGGCCTTATTTCTCGACTAAAGCAGATCCGTCGCCTATACGCTGGACATCACCAGCGGCCTGCGATGGTGATGATACCCACCCCGCCGGTGATCAGACTTGATACAGGCAGCGGATCTATTCATTTCATCAGTCGAACAACAAGCTCCAAAGGCCTCCCAATAACAGGGCCGAGTTTGGGGAACCGATTCACCAACCTTCCTAGAGTGCGCGATTGGAGTGGCATACGCTGATAGCTATCAGCTTCGCAAACCATTCGGCTGAATCGTATGTTTGAAAAGTAGCCGATGCAGGAGGGATGAGTAGCGATCGCCAAAGGCTCAAACGTCCAGGGTGTGATCACGCGGTAGTGGGTCATATTATTGAAGCAGTAGACTCCCATGCTGGGATGCGGGACCCTGATTTCGAGAGTGCCGCCAGACTTGAGGATGCGGTGAAGTTCCTCGACCACCTGTAGCAGTCCATCGCGGTGGCCGAGAATGGGCGGGATATGCTCCAGGACGTGGCTAGCCAAAATGTAATCAAATTTCTCGCCGGGGAAAGGATAAGGGAAGACCCAAATATCGTGGCGAACGTGCACACCAGGCAGGTCCACAAAATCGAGATTCACAAAGCCCGGCAGGATCTTGCGGCCGCAGCCAAAATTGAGTTTTTCCATTGCGCCAGTCTCTCCTCTGAAATCATGCCTAACGATCAGGTCGGGCCCAATTCCCAGCCCGAATGACCAAACGGTGGGCCTCAGCGCGCAGCTCCTCGCGCGCACCTGATGATTTCCGTGCCGCTTCATAGAGGACATCGAGCGCGACCCCAACTTCGTTGTAGTGGTCAAGGGCTGACGCTTCGTCGTCTTTTGGGGAAGGGCTTGCAGTATCTGGGGGCGACCCTGTCATCAACCTGCGCGGGGCCAAGAGACCGCACCTCCTTCTCTTCTATCGGCGCTTCGGGTTGTAAGGCGGAGCGAATCTCACTGCGATCCTCGCCAATGTCAGCAAAAAGTTGGCGCGGGTTTCCTCGTTCAGACATAAAGCCAGAATCTTGAGCATCCATTCGCCGCCAGGAATCCGATCCCCGCCGCCCATGTCCCGCGATCCCCGCCGCTCTACAGAAGAGCGCCCGATGCGGCACGAATCGCGCGGCCGATGGCGATGGGCCTCGACGCCACGGGCCGGCGGGTTTAAGCTGTCCTGGGTATTGTGTAACCGTGGGTGACACGTGCTGGGTTAACCCTGTCATGCTGAGCCCTTTGCTGTCACCCTGAGCGGAGCGAAGGGTCTGCAGTTCTTTTGGATGAATCGAAAATGCAGATTCTTCGCTGCGCTCAGAATGACATCCCATCGAGTGGTTCATTTATTCGTGTCACACGGCAGTAGAAGGTAGACGATGGCCGAAATCACTTCCCAAGCCAACCGTCTGCGCGTGGTCGAGAGCTCGACGAATCCGCTCATCAAGGTGTTTCGCCGCGCCCTGGCGGAGGGCACGACGCGCGATGGCTGGCTGGCGGTGGAAGGGCCGCTGCTCGTGGAAGAGGCGCTGCGCGCGGGCGAGCGCGTCACGGTTCAAAGCGTGCTGGTTTCGGAAGACGGTGTGCGACGGTCACAGCCGTTGCTCGCACGCCTGCCCAAAGCTTGTGAAGTGACGCAGACGCCCGACCGACTGTTCCGCCAGATCGCGCAGACCGAGACGCCCCAGGGCATCGCGGCGCTGGTGGAGTTGCACGCGACGAAACTGGAGGCGGTTCTCGGCGTCAGGGATGCTCTGCTGCTCGTCGCCTGCGGCCTGCAAGACCCGGGGAATCTGGGAACGATCCTGCGCAGCGCCCAGGCGTTTGGCGCGAGCGCGTTGATTAGGTTGGCAGCAACCGTCAGCCCCTTCAATCCCAAGGCCACGCGCGCCTCCGCCGGAGCGGTGTTTCATGTGCCCGTGCTGATGGGAGAGCGAGCGGAATCGCTCTTCCCGCGGCTGCGCGCGGCCGGGGTTCGCGTCGTGGGTGCCGACCGGCACAGCCCGGCGCGCATTTCGGATGCGGACCTGCGCGGGCGGCTTGCCATCCTCATCGGTCAGGAGGCGGCTGGACTGCCGGCGGAACTCGCGCGCCAAGCGGATATGCTGGTGAGTATTCCCATCCGCGCCGGCATGGATTCGCTGAACGCCGCCACCGCCGCGAGCGTCGTTCTCTACGAAGTGGCAAGGCAGAGAGGATTCCGCTATTAAGTGACTTTGTGATTTAGCGATCTGGTGATTGACCGGGCCGTCGACTGCGGGAGAAAACTCCGGGCGACCCACACTAAGTTAGACGCGCAGGAATCATCGCTCTGAAAGCGTCGGGCAGCCTTCTTATTCGCTGAATCACTAAATCGCCTAATCGCTAAATGGCTATGGGCTTATTCGAACCACCATCCCAACAAATTGACCTGCATGAGCAGCGCGGCAAGTCGCCGCTGGCCGACCGCATGCGGCCGGAGACGCTGGAGGAATTTGTCGGGCAACTGCACATTCTGGGGCCGGGCAAGCCGCTGCGGAAACTCATCGAGCGCGACGAGCTGCACTCCATGATTTTGTGGGGCCCGCCGGGCTCGGGGAAGACGACGCTTGCCACCATCATCGCGCGCAAGACGCGCAGTGACTTTGTCAAATTCAGCGCCGTGCTTGCCGGCATCAAGGAAATCAAGGAGGTGATGGCGGCGGCGGAGAAGACGCGGCAGTTCGGCCGGCGCACTGTTCTCTTCATCGATGAGATTCATCGCTTCAACAAAGCGCAGCAGGACGCCTTTCTGCCTTACGTCGAGCGCGGCGACATCGTGCTGATCGGCGCGACAACCGAGAATCCCTCCTTCGAAGTGATTTCTGCGCTGCTTTCACGCGCCAAGGTCTATATGCTTTCGGCGCTCTCGACCGATGAGGTGGTGACGCTGCTGGAGCGCGCCCTGCACGACGAGGCGCGAGGGCTGGGCGGCGAGCGGGTGGCCGTCGCGCCGGAACTGCTCAAGCAGATTGCCGTCTTCGCCAACGGCGATGCGCGGGCGGCCTTCAACACCCTGGAGACCTCGGTCGCCGCGGCGGCGCGCGACGAGCAGGGCTGCGCCCTCATCACCGAGCAGGGAATCGAGGACGCCATCCAGCGCAAGACGCTCCTCTACGACAAGGCGGGCGAGGAACACTACAACCTGATCTCGGCGCTGCACAAGTCGGTGCGCAATTCCGATCCCGACGCGACGCTCTATTGGCTGGGGCGGATGCTGGAGGCGGGCGAAGATCCGCTCTACATCGCGCGGCGGATGATTCGCATGGCCTCGGAAGATATCGGCCTCGCCGACCCCAACGCGCTCGGCGTGACGCTCAACGCCATGCACGCGGCGCACTTCGTGGGCATGCCGGAGTGCGATCTGGCGCTCGCCGAGGCTGCGGTGTATCTCTCGCTCGCGCCCAAATCGAATGCGCTCTACGTTGGATATGGCGAGGTGAAAGGCGACGCGCAGGAGACCGTCGCCGAACCTGTCCCCTTCAACCTGCGCAATCCCGTCACCGGACTCATGGCCAACGTGGGCTATGGCAAAGGCTACCAGTACGCGCACGATGCGGAAGAGAAACTCACCGACATGCAGTGCCTGCCCGAGAACCTCAAGGACCGCCACTACTATCGGCCTACCGAGGAAGGCTTCGAAAAGCGGCTGAAAGAGAAAATGAGGGCGATCGAGGAGTGGAAGAGGCAACGCTCCAAACGCTAGCAAATGCCTTTTGTGGGCGGCGCTAGATTCTTTCCGTCACAAACCGCTTGGCGTGTTCTTTCAGGATGCAGCGATCCTGGATGACGGCGAGGCCGGCGGCGCGGGCGCGGGCGGCGGCTTCTTCGTGGACCACGCCTTCCTGCATCCAGACCACGCGGGCGCCCTTGCGGATGGCGGCTTCCACAACCTCCGGGACGAACTCCGGGCGGCGGAAGATCACCACCACTTCGGCCGTTTCCGGCACGGCGTCGAGTGAGGCGTAGGCTTTCTCGCCCAGCACTTCCGTTTCGCGGGGATTCACCGGGAGGATGCGGTAGCCGTGCCGCTGCATGTACTCCGCGACGCCGTGGCTGGGGCGCGTGACTTTGGAGGAGAGGCCGACGACGGCGAGCGTCTTGTAGCGGGTGAGAATGTCGGTGACGAAATCAGGCATTGGAATACTTTGCAGTCATCACGCGGGCACGACCGGTGTTGCCCTTAGAGGGCGCGCATGGGCGCGGCCATCACCCGGCGCAAGGCCTCCAGAAAAATCTCGTTGTCTTCGTGCCGGCCGATGGTGACGCGCTGCGAGGTCGGGAATCCGTAAATCTTCATCGGGCGCACGATTACGCCCTCGTGGAGCAGTCGGACGAAATCTTCTTCGCAGTCGCGCCCCGTATCGACGAGGAGAAAATTGCCCACCGAGGGCGTGTAGCGTACGCCCATCAGCGTCAGCTCTTCCGTAACAAACTTCATCTCGCGCGTATTGGATTCCACCGAGCGCGCAACGTGCTCGCGGTCGTCCAGCGCCGCCATGCCGGCCACCTGCGCCAGGCTGTTGGCGTTGAAGGGCGAGCGAATGCGGTGCAGGCTGTCGATGAGTTCGCGGTGTCCCAGTCCATAACCGAGGCGCAAGCCTGCCAGTCCGTGGACTTTGGAAAACGTCCGCAGCACGAGGATATTGCGCCCCTGCCGGACGTAGTCCACCGAGTGCGAATAGTCCGTCCGCTGCACGTATTCGAAATAGGCCTCGTCGAGCACCACGAGCACGCGGGGCGGCAGCGCGTCGAGCAGGCGGTCGAGGTCGTCGGAGGTAAACATGGTTCCTGTGGGATTGTTGGGATTGCCGAGATAGATGACTTTTGTGCGATGAGTGACGGCGTGTGCGATCGCGGCCAAATCGAACGTCATCTCGCGCATGGGCGTGAGCACCAAGCCCGCGCCCATATCCTCGACGGCCAGGCGGTACATGTAGAAGGCCGACTCGGAAGTGATGGCCTCATCGCCTGCAGTCAGGAAAGTCTTCGCCACAAGTTCGATCAGATCGGTCGAGCCCGCCCCCAAGATGATCTGATCCATTGCGAGATTATGAATCTCAGCAAGTTTCTGGCGAAGATAATACCCGCCTCCGTCGGGATAGAAGTGGACACGGTCGAGGTGACGGTGAACAGCCTCCAGCGCCTTGGGCGACGGTCCGAGGGGGTTTTCGTTGGAAGCCAGCTTGATGGCGGTGCGCCCAAGCTCGCGTTCAACTTCTTCGACGGGTTTGCCCGGCGGGTAGGGGCGGATCCGGGTCGACCAGGGTGGCAGGATTTCAGCGATCGACGATATGGGCATGAGATTCACTCGTACGAGCGGGTCCGCGGCGACGGGGGGAGCGCGGAGCACTCCCTTACGACTTCCATTTCTTGAGCCGCTCCACTTCGGAGGCGGTCAAATGCCGGAAGCGGCCCGGCGCCAAGCTTTCGTCCGTCAGGAAAGCGATGCGGACGCGCTTCAACTTTATCACCGGATGCCCGATACGCTCAAACATGCGTCGGACCTGATGATTACGCCCTTCCGTCAGGGTGATCTCGTACCAAGGTTTCTCCCGGGCAGCCACCAGGCGGACCTGGGCGGGGGCGGTGCGTTCGCCGTCCAGCACGATGCCTTTCTCGAGTCTTTCCAGGTCAGCCCTCTGCGGCTGGCCTTCTACTTTGGCCTGATAAGTCCTGGGAATCGCCGCCGCACGCGACATCAGGAGGTTCGCCAGCTCGCCGTCGTTAGTCAGCAGGATGATTCCCGAAGAATTATAGTCAAGGCGGCCCACAGGATAGATTCGCTCCTTGACGCCCTTCACCAGCGATATGACGGTGGGGCGCCGTTGCGGGTCACTGACGGTCGAAACATAACCGACGGGCTTGTTGAGAAGAATGTACTGAAGGCGCGCCGAACGGCGAAGCGGCTTGCCATCCACCTTGACGTGGTCGCGTTCAGGATCGGCCTTTGAGCCGAGCTCGGTCGTGACCTGGCCGTTAACGGTCACACGCCCTTGCAGGATCAGTTCTTCGGCCTTGCGGCGCGAAGTGATCCCGGCATCGGCAATGATTTTCTGCAGGCGGATTTGCACGTCAGAACCAGGGGCAAGGAACTAGGGACTGGTGAAGAATAACAGAATTCGTCATTCCTCCGTATTCGGCATCGCGGGCTCGTGATTTTCAGCCGCTCCCGCCGCGTCGACTTCGCTTTCTGCTGCAACGGCAGCCTCGCCGGCCAATTCTTCGCGGGCGGCCGCGGCATTCGATGCCGCATACTCGTCGGGAAGTTCACCGGCCTGATTTTCTTGCTGGTCCGGTGAACTCTCTCCCGGACCAGCCTCGGTTCCGGGGATGCCTTCCGCCAGCGCCAGCTCCGATCCCAGGGCCTGACGGGCGAGTTCCTCGAATTCCTTGAGGCTGGGCAATTCGCTCACGTCCTTTAGGCCGAAGTGCACCAGGAAGTCGCGCGAAGTGCGATAGAGAATCGGGCGGCCGATGACGTTCTTGCGGCCCGCGGTGACCACCAACTTCCTTTCGAGCAGCGTGTGGATCACGCCGCCGCAATCGACACCGCGAATGGCGTCGATTTCCGGCAGCGTCACTGGCTGCCGGTAAGCGATGACCGCCAGCGTTTCCAGCGCCGGCTTCGAGAGCCGGACGGGCGTCTTGAGGCTCTTGACGAACTTGCGCAGCACGTCGTGGTGCTCGGGCTTGGTCGCGAACTTAAACCCGCCTGCGACCTGCCGGATGTGAATGCCGTGCTCGGGTTTGTCATATTCGTCGGTCAACTCCTGGAGTTTGGCCTTGATGCGCTCGCGGTCTTCGTCGGGGAGGGACTTCACGATCGTGTCGAGCGTCACCGGTTCCGGCGCCACGTAGAGGATGCCCTCGATTTGTGCCCTGAGAACTTCGTCGTTGACCATAATCGAGAAATCAGAATTGCCAATCAGCCAATATGGAGACGAGGGGAATCCGACCGCGGCGTATCCGGACTCCCGCCCCCCTAGCCCAGGCTCTCTTCCAGTCCCTCCTGCAGCATATCGTAACTGGCTCCCGACATGATCTCCTCAAAACGTTTGTGGCGGTGAACCAGGATCGAAGCAAACAGATCCTTTTGGCGCAGCAGAATGGCGTGCAGGCGCACCATCTCGAGCAGCCCAAGGAAGAGGGCGATAAGCGCCTGGCGCGACTCGTACCCGGCCATGAGCTGGTCCAGCGGCACGGGGCGCGAGCTGGCCAGCAGGATCTCCTTCACGTGCTGAATCATCTGCGCCACCGTGACTTCCTCGCGGCGAATCTGGAGTTGCGTGCGCTTCTTGGCGCGTTCCAGGATTTGGCGGAAGGCCGAAATGAGATCGAAGACCGAAACCGCCAGACCCGGCTCATCCTCAGCTTCCACAAACTCGCCGATCCCCGGCTGCGACCACGTTGCGTCCTCCACCATCCGTTTCGATTGCAGCATCTGCGCCGCATTCTTGAACTGCTCGTGTTCGAGCAGCCGATGTACGAGCTCGGTGCGTGGGTCTTCCTGCTCCTCGGGCGAGGCCAGCGGATCGGGGGGCAGCAGCATTCGCGACTTGATGTAAATGAGGGTCGCGGCCATCAGAACGAATTCACCGGCCACGTCGATGTTCATCTCTTCCAGCAGGCGCAGATAATCGAGATACTGCTGCGTGATCTTGGCAATCGGGATGTCATAGATGTTGATTTCCTGCTTGCGGATCAAGTCGAGGAGGAGGTCGAGCGGGCCCTCGTAGGCTTCCAGCTTCACCGGCGGCGGAGGCGTGGCGAGGTGGCTCGCACGCTTGGGCGAGGGCGCGGGCGCAGGGTCTTGCGCTCCCATATCAGTGGCGCCGGGCTGCTGAGGATCGTCAGTCATCTCGAAGGTGTCGGGTGTCGTGGGATCCCCGCTTGCGCGGGGATGACATGGTTCTGCAAAGACCTGTCATTCCCGCGCAAGCGGGAATCCATCTGACACCTGAAACCTGGAACCTGCTTTCAAGTCAACTTTACTGCCGCCCGCACTTCGGCCATCGTGGCTTGGGCAACCTTACGGGCTCGATCGGTGCCTTCGTCCAGAATGTCCCACACCAGTTGCGGGTTTTTCTCGTAGGGCTGGCGGCGCTCCTGTATCGGCGCGAGAACGCTATCGAGGTGTCCCGCCAGGAGCTTTTTGCAATCGAGGCAGCCGATCTCCGCCGTGCGGCATTCGCGGTTGACCCGGTCGAGGGTCTCATTCTTCGAGAAAATCTTGTGAAGATCGAAGACCGGGCAAATGTCGGGATTGCCGGGGTCTGTCCGCCGCTTGCGGGCGGGGTCCGTGACCATCGTCGCCAGCTTCTTCGAGACCAATTCAGCTGGGTCGGTCAGGAAGATTGCGTTGTTGTAGCTTTTCGACATCTTCCGCCCGTCGGTTCCGGGCAATCGTGGCGAAGGCGTGAGCAAGGCCTCGGGTTCGGGGAAGATCGGGCCGTAGAATTGGTTGAACCGCCGCGCCACCTCGCGCGTCAGCTCGACGTGCGGTACTTGGTCCTCACCCACCGGGACGGCATCGGCTTTGTACATCAGGATGTCCGCCGCCTGGAGCAGGGGGTAACCAAGAAAACCGTACGTGTGGATATCGCGGTCGGTGATGTTCTCGAGCTGCTCTTTGTAAGTGGGCACACGCTCCAGCCAGCTGAGCGGCGTGACCATGGAAAACAAGAGATGCAACTCGGCATGCTCCGGCAGGCGCGACTGAACGAAGAAGGTCGCCTTCTTGGGATCGAGGCCGGCGGCGAGCCAATCGGCGATAATCTCCCAGGTGTTCTCGCGGACGCCGGAGGGCTCAGCATAATCCGTGGTCAGCATGTGCCAGTCGGCGACGAAGTGGAAGCTCTCGTATTCGTCCTGGAGTTTGATCCAATTCTGGAGCGCCCCGACGAGATTGCCGAGGTGCAATTTGCCGGTGGGGCGCATGCCGCTCAAAATACGTTTCTTTCGAGTTTCATTCATTCGTTTGGTCGTGGAAGCCTGCTTGATGATTTCGGCCGAGAAAGGCGAGTTCAGCCCGCCTCCCGCTGTAATTTCGCCGAGATGACTCCGGTCGTTCATCGTAACATAGAGGCGAGACAAATCGAAAGAACTGACCTCTTGCTCGGCGGGTCAGTCTCCTCCGATAGTGGCGAGCTCATCTCGTCCGTCGGCTGACTGGCGGCGCGAAGCTGCCGCTAGATCTTGCCGGGGGGCCGGCGCGGGGCGTACGCCGGTCGCGATTTCCTGCAACGGCGGTTGACAAGGCCAGCGGAGGGGATACAAGCTGGAACCGGGGAGGAGGATTGTTGCCTCCCAGGGAGGATAACTTGAAGCTGCAAGTCCTGATATGGACGGGCGCTCTGCTGGTTTGCATGGTGTTTCTGTTACCTCTCACTGCCCAGCAGCCCGTGCCGCCCCCCAAGCCCCCCCAGTTTCCTTCTCCCCCACCCGCGGCACGCATCTGGAAATCACAAACCACGGGCAAGGAGTATCGCGTGTGGACGGAAAATCAGCGGCTGCGCGCGGAATGGGTCAACGCGCCGAGCGTAGGGGCTCAAGGGCCCTTCATCCGCATCGAATGTCAGCGGGTGGGCGAGAAGTGGGTGGGCACGGCCCGGAACTTTCTCCCCTGCGACACGACCGAGAATGGCAAACGCGTCACCAACTGGTGCCGACTGACAACCAGAATTGAATTCGATTTGCCGCAGGCATACCGTATGACAGGACGGACGGAGTGGGCACGCCGCTTCGATTGCGTGAACTGCAAGGTTCTGGAGCCGGTCTGGAAGGACTTCGAGTGGGTGCCGAAGGAACCGACGCCCGTGCCCATGAAGAAGTAGTTATGAAAAGCGACAGGGGCGGGACGATGCAGGAGGAATGGTAAATAGCGAATTCTGAATTCTGACTGCCAACTGCCAACTGCCAACTGCCAACTGCCAACTGCCAACTGCCAACTGCCAACTGCCAACTGCCAACTGCTTCTACCCTTACGAGGCCTTTACTTTCTTAATTTCCTCAATCAGCGGCGGGACGACTTCGAAGAGATCGGCGACGACGCCGTAGGTGGCCACTTCAAAGATGGGCGCCTCCTTATCCTTGTTGATGGCGACGACGGTCCCAGAGCCTTTCATTCCCACCTGGTGTTGGATGGCTCCCGAAACACCGAGGCCGACGTAGAGCTTGGGCGCCACGGTTTGGCCGGAACTGCCGATCTGGCGGTCCATGGGGAGCCAGCCGCTGTCGCAGATGGGGCGCGAGGCGCCAACTTCCGCGCCGAGGGATTCAGCGAGCTTGTTGACGAGTTCCAGATTCTCGGGCGCCTTGATCCCGCGACCCACAGCGACAATCACTTCCGCCTGGGTCAAATCGACAGCTTGCTTCGCTTCGCGGAAGCGCTCCGCGGGCTTAGTGCGAATCGCTTCCGCAGCGAGAGTGATGGCGACAGCGGAGACTTGCGCGGGCGAAGCGCCGCGCCGCACGGAATCCTCGCGAAACGCCGCCGCCTGGAAAGAGACCAGGAAGGGTGGCTCGCCCGCGAATTCCACGTCGGCGCAATACTTCCCCTGGAAAACCTGCCGGACGAAGACCAGGCGCTCGCCCTCTTTTCGGTAGCCGAGGCAATCGCTCACAAAGCCTTTGTCGAGCGCGGCGGCGAGCTTGGGCGCGAAGTCGCGGACCTGATAGGTGTGGCTGAACACGACGAAACGCGGCTGGCGCTGCGCGATAACCTCGCGCAATGCCGCCGCATAACCGTCCGCCGTATAGTCGGCAAGGAGCGGGGAATCGACGCTCACGACTTCCCGGAGATCCACCCCGGCGAGCTCAGCGGACAGCGAGGACGCATTTGACCCGGTGATCACTACGGCCACCGGGGCCTGCAAATCCTCTCCCAGATGCTGGCCGGCAGCGAGCGCCTCCCAGGTGGGCCGCGTCAGTTTCCCACCTTGATGTTCGGCGAAAACAAGGATCTCGTTTGGCATGACGAATAGGAGGTACGAAGGACGAATTACGAATGACGAAGTCCAATATGCAAAGTCGGAGACTCACCATCCTTGTACTTTGTCATTCGTCCTTCGTACTTGGTTCACTCTCCTTCCGGCGTTGGGCCTGGCATCGCCTGCGGCGCGGCTGAAGTCTCCTCAGCTTCTGCAGGCTTCTCTTTCTTCTCGTCTCTTGCGGCTTTCCGGGATTTGCCCGCCCCCGCGGCGGGAAAGCTTCCCAGCGACTCGCAGACTAGCTCGAGCGGGATCGTCTTGTAGAAATTTCCCGCCTCAAACTTCTTGATCTGCTCTTTCCAGGCGGGATTGTCGCGGGCGGCCTCCAGCGCTTCGTTGTCGCGCCAGAGGACCACCCACAGGTACTCGGGCTTGCGCGCCTCAAACACGCGCATGAAATAGGCGTCGATGCAGCCATCGATCTTTTTGAGCGCCGGCAGAGTGACCTGACGGCCGAACTTCTCGTAGTTTTCAGCCTTCTTCTTCTTGGCACGCATTCTCCAGATGTGGGCGAACATAAATCCTCCTCCCGAGGCTAAAGCACTCTCGCCTCATTTTTCAGCTTGTCGACCAGTAGAGCGGCGATCTCCTTGGGGTTACCCTGAAAGAACTCCGTTTGCCCTTTCTTGGGCGGGACGTACACTTTGACGATCTTCTGCCGCGGCGCCAGGTCCTCCGGCGTCAGACCCAGCTCGGCGGCGGTCAGCTTCTTGAGAGGTTTATTCTTCGCTGCCATGATGCCCTTCAGCGACGCGTAACGCGGCTTGTTGATGCCCGACTGTATCGCGAGCAGCGCCGGCATGGGCATCTCGATCCACTGGAACCAGCCCGCTTCCAGCTCGCGCTTGACCTTGAGCCGCGTTCCTTCCGCCTGAATCTCCATGATGATCGTGGAGTGGGGCAGGCCGAGAAGCTCGGCGAGAATGACGCCGGTCTGCGCGAAGCCGTTGTCGTCCGATTGCAGGCCGGTCAGCACCAGGTCGGGTGCTTCGCCGCGAATGGCCGCCGCCAGTGCGCGCGCCGCGCCGCGCGGGTCGAGGCCTTCGAAAGCCGGATCGTCCAGATGCAGCGCGCGGTCGGCGCCTTTGGCAAGCGCCTCCTTGATAGCCTGCTGCGCGCGCGCCGTGCCCAGCGAGCAGACCACCACCTCGCCGCCATGCTTTTCCTTCAGCCGCAGCGCTTCTTCCAACGCATAGATGTCCGGCTCATTGACGCCGCAACTGAGGTCGGATTCCTGAATCCAGGTCCCCGCGGCGTTCAGTCGCAGCACCGCGTCGCGGGAGGGAACTTGCTTGAGGCAGATGACGATCTTCATGGGCGCTCTATCTTGCCACAAACTTGGGTAAAAAGTGAGGGGTATTGAGTTGCAGCGGGCTGGCGGAGGGCGAAACTCTGCGATCATCTGGCGCTTGGGTAGGGGCGGCCTCTGGCCGCCCGCGGGAGGGCAAAGCCCTCCCCTACACGCCTATGGCGGGTGGCGCGAACATCGTTTTGTGATGTCTGCGATTCAGGCGAACCGCGGACCTACTAAACAGGTCCGCGCTACCGCCTCCTGCGCCATGCTGACGGCTGAAAGCTGATGGCTGACGGCTTGCTTATTCCTTGAAACGCTTCAACAGCAACGCTGTGTTGGTTCCGCCGAACCCGAACGAGTTCGAGAGAACGTACTCAACCTCGGCCTTGCGGGGCTGGTTGGGGACGTAGTCCAGGTCGCAGTCGGGGTCGGGATTCTCGTAATTGATCGTCGGCGGCAGAATCTGGTCGCGCAGGGCGAGGGTGCAGATCCCGGCTTCCAGGCCGCCCGCGCCGCCCAGCAAATGTCCGGTCATGGACTTCGTGGAGCTGACCGGGATCCTCTTGGCCTGCTCCCCGAAGACTCTCTTGATGGCCAGGGTTTCCAGCCGGTCGTTGTAAGGCGTGGAGGTGCCGTGGGCATTGATGTAGCTGACCTGCTGGGGCTCGACGCCGGCATCCGCCAGCGTCTTCTTCATGACGCGGAAAGCCCCATCGGCCGTCTCGTCGGGCTGGGTGATGTGGAAAGCGTCGCCCGACATGCCGTAACCCACGACTTCCCCCAGGATGTTGGCGCCGCGCCGGCGGGCGAATTCCAATTCTTCCAGGATGAGGAGGCCCGCGCCTTCACCGATGACGAAGCCGTCGCGCTGGGCGTCGAACGGCCGGCTGGCCGTCTCGGGCGAATCGTTGCGAGTGGAAAGGGCGCGCATGGAAGCGAACCCTCCCACGCTCAGCGGTGTGATGGCGGCTTCCGCGCCGCCCGTAATCATCACGTCGGCGTCACCGCGCTGCACAATCTTGAAGGAATCGCCCACCGCATGAGCGCTCGAGGAGCACGCCGTGCACGTGGCCGAATTCGGACCCTTGGCGCCCCAGCGGATGGAGACGAATCCCGAGGCCAGATTCACAATGGTGGCGGGAATAAAGAAAGGAGAGATGCGCCGCGGCCCGCCCTGCATCAGGGCGGTGTGCTCGCGCTCGATGACGTCGAACCCGCCAATGCCTGAGCCGATATACACACCGGCGCGTTCCGCAAACGCCGGCGTGATCGTGAGCTTCGCCTGCTCCATGGCGAACTGGGCCGCCGCCATCGCGAACTGGATGAACAGACCCATCTTCTTAACTTCTTTCTTCTCGACGTAAAGAAGCGGGTCGAAGTTCTTGACTTCGGCGGCGAAGCGGGCTGAAAAGCCGGTTGTATCAAAATGGGTGATGGGAGCGGCGCCGCTCTGGCCGGCCAGGAGGGCCTTCCACGTCTCCTCCGTGCCGATGCCCACGGCGCTGATCAAACCCACGCCCGTCACCACGACTCTTCGTGCCAAGCGATATCCCTCCTGTGCAGACGCTCGGGGGGCGGCTCAGTTCTTGGGGGACTTGACGTGGGCCTGGATGTATTCGGTGGCGTCCTTCACCGTGGCGATCTTCTCGGCGTCCTCGTCCGGAATCTCGATCTCGAAAGCCTCTTCAAAGGCCATCACCAGTTCGACGATGTCGAGGGAATCCGCGCCTAGGTCGTCGATGAAATGTGCGGTGGGAGTAACCTCCGCTTCGTCCACGCCGAGCTGCTCGACAATAATCTGCTTGACCTTTTCATCAAGTGAAGCCATCCGTCTCTCCTCCTCGGGTTTGGTGGGGCGGTCATTCTATCCGTGCCCCGGCCAACTTGCAACAACTACCGTGACAAGTGAAAAGTAAGGAGTCAGGACTCAGGAGTCAGAATAAACTCGGCAAGCAGTCAAAGTTTCGAGACTATTTCCCAGGCTCAGACTGCGCTGTCTTCAGGATATCGACTTCGGGATTCTGACTCCTGGCTCCTGACTCCTTGGTCGTCGCTCCTCACTGCATGAACATTCCACCGTTGATATTCAGCACGTGCCCGGTGATGTAACTCGCCTCGTCGGAGGCCAGGAAGCGCACGCCGCGGGCGATATCGACGTCGCTGCCCATGCGGCCGAGCGGAATCAGGCTCAGCATTCGTTCCTTTACCGGGGCGGGCAGGTTTTCCGTCATGGCCGTGGCGATGAATCCCGGCGCCACGGCGTTCACGGTGATCCCCCGGCTGCCCACTTCCGCGGCGACCGCTTTGGTGAGGCCGATGATTCCGGCCTTGGACGCAATGTAATTGGCCTGGCCGACGTTGCCCGCCTGAGCCACCACGGAGGCGATGCTGATAATTCGTCCCGAGCGCTGCTTGACCATGGCGGGCAGTACCGCCTGGATGCAATGGAAAGTCCCATCCAGGTTGATGCTCAGCACGCGGTCCCAGTCTTCACGCTTCAAGCGCATGGCGAGACCGTCCTTGGTGATTCCGGCGTTGTTCACCAGGATATCGATCTTCTGCCACGCTTCGTAGACTTTCCCCACGGCTTCCCTAACCGAGGCGGGGTCGGAGACATCAAGCTTCAGCGCCAGCGCCTTCCGACCCAGCGCCTCGATCTCCTTCGCCGTCGCCTCCATGCCTTCCAGGTTGACGTCGCCACCGGCGATGTCTGCGCCCACTTCCGCCAGGGCCAGGGCGATGGCGCGCCCGATACCCTGCGCTGCGCCCGTCACCAATGCCACGCGACCTTGAAGATTCATAATGGCTCCTCTGCCACCCCAAACTCCGCGCGCCGGTCCGCTCTGTGGGCCGGCGCTACGGACTCCTCAAACTCTGGCCAGGCTCAAGCGAGAAACGACCTCATTCAGCGTGGGGCGATCCTCCACGCGCAAGCAGTCGGCTTGCCGGTCCACCTGGCGCATTAAGCCGGAGAGGACTTTGCCCGGCCCAACTTCCACGAAAAGGGTCACGCCTTCAGAAAGCAGCGCCCGCATTGACTGCTCCCAGCGGACGGGGGCGGTCACCTGCCGCTTGAGTCCCTCCCGCACCTCGGCCGCGGTACGAATCACCTTCGCGTCCGCGTTGTTCACGAGCGGTACCCGCGGGTCGGCGAAATCCGTCGCCTCGAGGTCCACGGCCAGCCGGTCCTGCGCCGGCTGCATGAGCGCGCAATGGAACGGCGCGCTGACGTTGAGCATCACGGCGCGCTTGGCGCCGTGCCCCCTGGCCAGCTCCACGGCCCGTGCCACTGCCGCTGCCGCCCCCGCAATGACCACCTGCCCCGGCGAATTGTAGTTCGCCGGCGAAACAACTTCGCCCTGGGCGGCTTCGCGGCAGATATCTTCCACTGCCGTCGCCTCCATTCCCAGTAGCGCTGCCATGGCGCCCTGGCCGACCGGAACGGCTTCCTGCATGCACCTCCCGCGCTGGCGGACGATGCGCACGGCGTCCGTGAGGCGCAGCGCACCTGCGGCAACGAGAGCAGAATATTCGCCCAGGCTGTGACCGGCAACGTAATCCGGTCCCAGGCCGTGCTCGTGCAGCACCGCGGCGGCGGCTGCCGAAACCGTCAGAATGGCCGGCTGGGTATTGGCCGTTAACTGCAACTCCTCCGCCGGCCCTTCAAAACAGAGCTTGGACAGCGCGAAGCCGAGCGCGGCGTCGGCCTCGTCGAAGACGCGCCGCGCGGCAGGAAATGCCTCCGCCAGCTCCCGGCCCATGCCGGGATACTGCGAGCCCTGACCGGGAAATATGTACGCTACCTTCGCCAAGCGACCCCTGTTGAATCTGGTGATTCAGCGATTGAGTGATTTAGCGATCTGGTGATTTGAAATTCCAGCATTCAAAATTCACGCAATCGCTAAATCACTAAATCACCCAATCACTCAATATTCTCACCACCGCATCAGCGTGGCTCCCCACGTGACTCCGGCGCCGAAGGCCGACATCAGGATCAGATCGCCCTTCTTGATGCGGTTCGCGCGCAGGCATTCATCGAGGCAAATGGGGATGGAGGCCGAAGAGGTGTTGCCGACACGACTGATGTTGGAATACACCTTGGCCGCGTCCAGTCCCAGGCGGTCCCGGACAGCGTCCGTGATGCGCTGATTGGCCTGGTGGGGGATAAACAGCGAGATCTGTTCGGGCTTCACGCCGGCCTTATCGAGTACGCGCCGGGAGACGTCCTCCATGCTGCGCACCGCCACCTTGAACAACTCGTTGCCGCGCATCTTGATGTAGTGCTCGCCCGACTGCACGGTGAAGCAGGTGGTCGGCCGCGCCGTGCCGCCGGCTGGAATGCAGAGATGATCGGCGAACGCCCCGTCGGTGTGCATATCCTCGGCAAGGATTCCGGAGGGAGGCTCGACGGGACCAAAGACGCCTGCCGCGACTCCGTCGCCGAAGATGACGCAGGTGGCGCGGTCCCGATAATCGACATAGCGGGAGAGCAGCTCCGCGCCCACCACCAGGGCGTATTTCGCCTTCTCCGTCTTGATGAAATTGTCGGCCACGGTCATGCCAAAGAGAAAGCCCGAGCAGGCGGCGGCCAGGTCAAAAGAGCAACAGGCGCGCGCCCCCAGGTCGTGCTGAATGAGGGCGGCGGTGGAGGGCAAGGGCATGTCCGGGGAGATGGTCGAGCAGATAATCAGATCGAGGTCGGTGGGCTTCAGACCGGCCATGTCCAGCGCTTTGCGCGCCGCCTGCACCGAGAGGGCGGAGGTGGTCTCGTTAGGGGCGGCCTGCCGCCGCTCCCGGATGCCCGTCCGCGAGACGATCCACTCGTCGGAGGTCTCGACCATCTTCTCGAGGTCGTGGTTGGTCAGCACCTTCTCCGGCAGCATCGCCCCCGTGCCCAATATGCCCACAGATACCATGCGCACCCCTAAGAATCTGGAAACTGGAAAATAGACACTGGAAAGCCGAAATTCGAGTTTCAGCCCAAGCCTTAGGAGGCGGCCCGCTCGCCGCCTCGCGCCGAGGCTTCCGCCAATCCGTTCTGAATCTTCCCGTTCACTTGTGCAGCGGCAAATTCGCTCGCCACACGGATGGCGTTCTTGATGCCATTGGCGTTGGAGCCGCCATGGGTGATGATGCACACACCACGCACGCCCAGTAGCGGCGCCCCGCCGTACTCGGAATAGTCCACCCGCTTCTTAAAACGTCGCAGCGCGCGCAGTGCCAGCACCGAGCCCAGCTTGGCGGTCACCGTGCTTGCCAGCGCTTCCTTGAGCATCCCGGCCAGCACTATCGCCACGCCTTCGCTGGCCTTGAGCACCACGTTGCCGGTGAACCCGTCGGTAACCATCACGTCGACCTTGCCGTTAATGACGTCGCGGCCCTCGACGTTGCCGATGAAATTGAGCGGCAGCTGCTTCAGCCGCTGGTGGGTCTGGCGGACCAGTTCGTTGCCCTTGTGGGCTTCCTCCCCGTTGGAGAGCAGGCCGACGCGCGGCCGCGAGACGCCGAAGATCGCCCGGTAATAAATCTCCCCCATCACCGCGAATTGCTCGAGATTCTCGGCGCTGCAATCGACGTTCGCTCCCACATCGAGCACGACGGTGGCGGTGCCTTTCAGGTTCGGCATCACCGCCGCCAGGGCCGGGCGATCGACCCCTTCCAGAACGCCCAGGGTGATCTTCGCCGTGGCCATCACGGCGCCTGTGTTGCCGGCGCTCACCAGGCCGTCGGCCTTGCCGTCGCGCACCAACCGCGCGGCCACGCGGATGGTGGAATCCTTCTTGTGCCGGAACGCCTTGGCGGCGGCGTCCTCCATCGTCACCACTTGGCTGGCGTGGACGATCTCAAAGTCGAGAGTGCGCGCCCCGCGCCGCGCCAATTCCCGTCGTAGCACGTCCTGCGGGCCCACCAAGACCACTTCCGCCAGGCGTTCCCGGGCCGCCAGAATCGCGCCGTCCAGCTCCGGGCCGGGCGCGGCATCCGAACCCATGGCATCAACGACGATGCGTCGCATGGTCTAAGCGGGTGCTCGGGAAGGGGTTCTGGGTGCCGGATCTATACCTGCCAGCACGTCGAGGGGGTTTGACGCGACTTTCGAGGTGGGTCTTTCCCAGCCCCTAAGCCCTACCCCCCAGCCCCTCTCCTTCAGGCTTCTTCTTTCACCAGGATCACTTCTCGGCTGCGATAATAGCCGCAATGCGGGCACGCCTGATGGGGAAGTTTCGCTTCATGGCAGTGCGGGCACTCGGCCATCGAGCCCTGCGCCAAGTAGTCATGTGCCCGGCGTCGATTGCGCCGCGCCTTGGAATGTCGTCGCTTGGGATTTGGCATTGGCGTTACTCTTTCCTCAAATTATTGCCCGCGAAGTGCCGCGAAGGGTGAGTCCGCCTGCAGCTCCGGGCATCGGCACGTTTCCCGGTTGCGGTCCGCTCCGCAGGTCGGGCAGAGCCCCCGGCAATCCTCTCTGCAGATGACCTTCATGGGGAAGGCGAGGATCACCTGCTCAACCATCACATCGGCCAGTTGAATTCCTTCGCCCTCGTAAAAGCCGACGTCCAACTCGTTGGGCGGAAGCTGGATTTCTTCGTCCCGGGCGATCGTGCTCATCGGGCGATAAGTCAAGTCGAACTCACGCTCCACCGGCAGGGCGACCAGACCAAGGCAGCGGCTGCACGCCGCTTCGAGGCGGGTCTTCAGCGCGCCCCGGATGCGGATCTCCGTGCCGGCGAGTTCCGCAACGGCGCTCACCCGAAGGTCGTCAATCTGACGGAACTCCGCCCCGTGATAATCGAGGGTGCCGGGCGCGTAGGTCTTCGCGACCACGACCCGATGAAGCTCCAGTTCCCGCAGGGTGATCAGCACCGTGGCCTCGTCAACCCGAAACTATCTATTATAGGCGATAAGTCCTCAAAGTCAAGAAAGGCGCAAGAAACAAGCACTTGCGGGCCTTCGACCTACCGGTCGGTCGAACGATTGTGGTAGGATTCCGGCGACGGCGGCGCGGGCAGTCCCAAACGTGGGGAGGTATTTCTGTCAGTAATGGCCTCACCTGACAGGCCTTATTTGCCGATACAGCTAAGACAGATGGAAGTCGCAGAGCGAAGAAAAACCGAACGGGTAATGCTCGCCATCCCTATCCGCGTGCTGGCCTTCGGGTCGAGTTGCGGGGACTTCGCCGAAGAAACGGAGACCGTTCAGGTGAACCGGGCGGGCGCTCGCATTGTTCTCAAGCACCGCGTGACGCCGGGCGATACGATCCGCATTGTCAACCTCCAGAATTTCCGCGAAGCCGATTTTCGGGTCGTCGGGGCCGCCTGCCTTGAGCCAGGGAGGGCAGCGGAGTGGGGAATTGAGTACTCCGAATTCGAACGCAACATCTGGGGCATTGAATTCCCCGCTCCTTTGGACGACGAAAGCCACCAGGCAGGGGGGCTGCTGGTCTGCCGCGAGTGCGGCAGTGAAGCGCTCGCTCCCCTGACGCTCGTGGAAGTGGACATTCTGGAGACTAGCGGCATGATTCAGCGGCTTTGCAGCCGTTGCCGCCAGTTCTGCTCCTGGACTTATGCGGATGTCGAGCGCCGCCCTAAAGACCTTCCTCCAACGGCAGGCTCCCCTCCGGGCCCGGCACGTGCGGGTCTGCGGCAGGGCGGGGCCGAACGCCGCGCCCACAAACGCCTGTCACTGAAACTGCCGGTGCGAGTTCGCAACCACCGGGGCGAGCAGGAGATCGCTAAGACTGAAGATGTGTCAAAGGGCGGGATCGCCGTATGCCTCAGTATGAGACTGAAGGCGGGGGAAATCGTGGGCGTGAACTGCCCTTACACGGAAGGCGACCAGACTCCTGAGCAGAAAGCGGAAGTCCGCCGTCAAGCTGTCTTCACGCCCGGCGAGCGCTGGCTGTACGGCTTACAATACCTCCGTTGACGCACGGCGCTTGGTGGTGATCCGGAAAATACCCGCCGCTGCCGCCCTTGGGCAGAAGGAAAGCATTGACAACCCCATGCTCCGTGTGTAGTCTGTTGATTCACCTATGGGACGCACGATGGCACATCATCATCACCATTCGCACCACGCGATGACGTGTCGGTAGGCGTCTGCATCATCTAGGACTTAAGGAAGCAAGTAGATGGCCCGCCGACACGAAGACCCGGCGGGCTTTTTGATTTTATGGGCTCTGCGCCGCTCCCTCCAGGGCGTCGCGAATCGAGCTTTTGGAGGAACGAGAACATGCAACTCAAGTACGCGGATGGGCTCATCCCTGCCGTGGTGCAGGATCGTCGCAGCGGCAAAGTTCTGATGCTCGGCTATATGAACGACGAAGCTTACCGCCGGACGCTGGATTCCGGTTACGTGACATTCTTCAGCCGAAGTCGCCAGAAACTCTGGACGAAAGGAGAAACTTCCGGCCACCGCTTGAAGGTCCGCGAAATCCGGGTCGATTGCGACCACGACGCGCTGCTCATTCAGGCGGACCTCGACGGGCCCGGCTGCTGCCACATGGGCTACAAATCGTGCTTCTTCCGCAAGCTCACGGCGGAGGGCGAGGAAATCATCCTGGAGCGCGAGTTCGACCCGGAAGAGGTTTACGGGAACGCTAAACAGGAGAGCCAAACATGAAGTTGAAGTTGGGACTGCCCAAGGGAAGTCTTCAGGAGGCCACCCTCGAGCTCTTTCGCCGTGCGGGCTACGAAATCAAGCTCAGCTCCCGCTCCTATTTCCCTGCTGTGGACGACGACGAGATCGAGTGCATGCTGATTCGCGCCCAGGAAATGGCGCGCTATGTCGAAGACGGCATCCTCGACGCCGGCCTGACCGGCAAGGATTGGATCCTCGAGAATGAGGCGGAGATCGTCGAAATCGCCGACCTGGTGTACGCCAAGCAGACCTTCGGGAAAGTTCGCTGGGTGCTCGCCGTGCCGGAAAAATCGCCCTTCCAGAGTGTGAAGGATCTGGAGGGTAAGATCGTCGCCACCGAGCTCGTCGGCGTCACGCGGCGCTACCTCGCCCAGAACGGCGTCAGGGCCAAAGTGGAATTCTCCTGGGGGGCGACGGAGGTCAAGCCGCCGGTGCTCGCCGACGCCATCGTCGAGGTCACCGAGACCGGCTCCTCGCTGCGCGCCAATGGCCTGCGCATCGTCGAGACGGTGCTGGAATCGAACACCAAGTTCTTCGCCAATCGCGCCGCCTGGGCGGATGAGTGGAAGCGCGCCAAGATGGAAACCATCGTGATGCTCCTCAAGGGAGCGATCGACGCATCCGGCAAAGTCGGCCTGATGCTGAATGTCCACAAGGACAATCTGGAGAGTGTTCTCGCAGTTCTCCCGGCGCTCAAGCGGCCGACCATCTCGCACCTCAGCGATCCCGATTGGCTGGCGGTGAACACGATTATCGAGGAGAAGACCGTGCGCGAAATCATCCCGCGGCTGAAGGCGGCGAAGGCGCAAGGAATTGTGGAGTATCCGCTCAATAAAATCGTTGTCTGAATTCTGAACTGTGAATTCTGAATGCTGAATGCTGAATGAAAGACACGCTTTTCTCCAGTGTTCATCCTTCAGAATTCATAATTTCTGGGACCATGCTGCGAATCATTCCAAGTAGTGACAGGATGGGGCTGGAGCGACTGTTGCGAGGCGGAGAGGTCCGCCTGGCGGAGGCCGAGCGCGTGGCGCGCCGAATTCTGGCCGACGTCCGCCGTGATGGCGACCGGGCGCTCCTCCATTACGCGATGCGGTTCGACCGAGTCGATTTGAAGTCCGCCGGATTCGAAGTCAGCGAGGAAGAAATCCGGGCGGCGTGCCGGCAGGTTCCGCGCGGCTTTGTCGCTGCCTTGCGCGTCGCCGCGCGCAACATTCGCTCCGTGGCACGACGCCAGTTACCGCGCGCCTGGAGCGCCGTTACCGCGACGGGCGTGAAAGTAAGCCAGATGGTTCGCCCCTTGGAGCGCGTCGTCTGTTACGTTCCCGGCGGGCGGTTTCCGCTTCCCTCCACGGTGCTGATGAGCGTGATTCCGGCCCAGGTGGCCGGCGTCAAGGAGATCGTCATCACTTCGCCGCGCCCGGCGCCGGCGGTGCTGGTCACGGCGGATTTCCTCGGGATCAAGAGGATTTTCCGGCTGGGCGGCGCGCAAGCCATCGCGGCGTTTGCTTATGGCACGCGCAACGTTCCGCGCGCCGACAAGATTGTGGGACCGGGCAATCGCTTTGTGGCCGCCGCGAAGAAACTGGTCGCAGGCGAGTGTGGCATCGACTTCATCGCCGGCCCGACGGAACTGGTGGTTGTGGGAGGCAAGGGCCGCGCCGCCTGGATCGCTGCCGACCTCCTTGCTCAAGCGGAGCACGATCCCGACGCCGTGGCGATCTTCATCACCCCTTCGCGACGGCTGGCCGAGTCGGTCGAGCGCGCCACGGCGAGGCTCCTGGCGCGTCTGCAACTGCCCTTTGCAGGAAAATCGTTGGCGGCGAGCGGGGTGATTATTCTGACGCGCGATTTGGCGGAAGCCGTCGGGTTGGCAAACCAGTTCGCGCCCGAGCACCTCACTCTGCTCGAAGACGCGAGCAAGCTGCTGGGCCGGATTCAAGCGGCCGGATCGATTTTCCTCGGCGAATACAGCCCTGTGGCGGCGGGCGATTACGCCTCCGGGACGAATCACATTCTGCCCACGGGCGGGGTGGCGCGGCTGCGCGGCGGCCTGAGCGCCGCGGACTTCGTCAAAGTCATCACCACGCAGCGGCTCAGCCGCGGCGGATTGGCGCGTCTGCGGCCGGCGATTGTCACGCTGGCGAATACCGAGGGGCTGAAGGCACACGCCTATTCTGTAGATGTGAGGTTCGCGCTGTAACGGCGGCGGATGTCAGCCGTCCGATCTGAGCGACGGCGGCCCGGTCCCTCTCACCCGTCCGTCGGTTGACGGACACCCTCCCCGCCTTGGGGGGAGAGGGATGGGGAGTGAGGGGAGCTGAAAGCTGACGGCTGAGAACTGAAGGCTTGGCTCATGCTTCGACCACGCAAGTCTTACGAACGCTTGAACAAGTACCGCCCGCCGCTGGAAGGCCGGGGCGGCAAGATGCGCCTCGACTTCAACGAGAATACGGTGGGCTGCGCGCCCGCCGTGGTGCGCGCCCTGCGGCGGGCGCTCACCTCCGGCCAGCTCGCCACCTATCCCGAGTATGAGGAAGCACGCAGGAAGATCGCCCGCTTCTTTCGAGTCAAACCCGAGCAGTTGGTCCTCACCAACGGCACCGACGATGCGATCAAGGTCATCTGCGAAACCTTCGTCGAGCCGGGCGACGTGCTGCTCGTCCCGGCGCCGACGTTTCCGGTTTACCAGTTCTTCCACGAAGTGGCGGGCGGCCGCACCGAGCGCGTTTATTACGACGAGAATTTCCGCGTGCCGCTCGAATCCGTCCTCAAGGCGCTCAAGAAGCGCGTTCGCTGGGTGGCCTTTGCCAACCCCAACAATCCGACGGGCACGATGGTCCCTCGCCGCGATTTGCGCGTCATGCTGGAAGCCGCGCCGGCGACCGCCTTCGTGGTGGACGAGGCGTATCACGAGTTTTCGGGCGAGACGGTGCTGCCGTGGGTGCGCAAGTATCCCAACCTCATCGTGACGCGGACCTTTTCCAAAGCTTTCGGCCTCGCGGCGCTGCGCCTGGGCTGCATTCTCACCAACGCTCAGACGGCGGAGACCCTGCGGCGCGGGCAGAATCCTTTCGGGGCGAACTCGCTGGCTTTGGTGGGGGCCCTCGCGGCGATTGAGAATGCTCACTACGCCTACCGCTTCGCCGCCGAAGTATGCGCCAATCGCGCCAAATTCTCTGCGTGGCTCGAGCAGCAGGAGATTCCTTATGTCCCGAGCAAAGCCAACTTCATCCTGACGCAGCTCGGGCCCCACGCTCCCGAGATCGGCAAGCGGCTGCGCGCCAAGAACATTCTGGTGCGCGACTGGAACTACGACCCGCGACTGCGCGGATTCCTGCGCTTCACCATCGGGTCCACGGCACAGATGCGGACCCTGATCCGCGAACTCGCCCGGCTGCGCGATCTCATCGAGACGCGCAACGGCCGCAAGGCATGGAGCAAGTTCGCGAAATTCTCTTCGACGGGGTGGGTGTCATGAGAGGCCGCAGGGCAAAGCTGCATCGCAAGACGGCGGAAACCGACATCCGCCTGCGCCTGAACCTGGACGGGCGGGGCCGCTACACAATTTCGACGGGCATTCGCTTTCTCGATCACATGCTCGAACTCTTCACCCGCCACGGCGGGTTCGACCTTGAGCTCGAGGCGCGCGGCGACCTCGACGTCGATCAGCATCACACCGTGGAAGACATCGGTATCGTGCTTGGCCAGGCTGTGAAGGAAGCTCTGGGGACGAAGAAGGGCATCAATCGCGCCGGCTACTTCGTGATGCCCATGGACGAGACGCTGGCGCTCGCGGCCATCGACTTGAGCGGCCGGCCGTATCATGTCATCCACGCGCCCATCAAGGCCCGCCAGGTGGGGGATCTTCAGACGGAGTTGCTGGAGGACTTCTTCCACGGCTTCGCCACCAGCGCCGCGGCCAACGTCCACCTGAAAGTTGCCTACGGCCGCTCCAGCCATCACGCCGTCGAGGCCATGTTCAAAGCCTTTGCGCGCGCCCTGCGCTACGCCTGCTCGCGCGACGCCCGGCTGAAGCGCCAGTTGCCCTCCACGAAAGGACTGCTGTGATCGCATTGCTCGATTACGGCGCCGGCAATGTCGGCTCGGTTCTGAAAGCCATCAAGTATCTCGGCTTTCCGTCACAGGTGGTGAACTCGCCGGAGGCGCTGGAGAGTGCGGATAAGATCATACTTCCGGGGCAGGGCCACTTCGGCTCGATGCTGAAGGCGATGGAAGAGCGCGGACTACTGGCCGTCCTACGGCGAAAGATCGGTGCGGGAGCGCCCTACCTGGGCATCTGCCTGGGTCTGCAGGCGCTCTACGAAGCGAGCGAGGAAGCGCCGGGCAGGGCGGGGCTCGGCCTGCTCGGCGGCACGGTGACGCGCTTCCGGGCTCTCGATAAGGTGCCGCAGATCGGCTGGAACCAGTTGCAGATTCGCCGCGCCAGCCGGCTCTTTCTCTACGTGCGGGACGGCAGCTTCGCCTATTACTGCCACTCCTACTACGGCCCGGTCGTCCCCGAAGCCGTGGCGGTCACCGAGTACGGCGAAACCTACGCGAGCGGCGTCGAGAAGGACAATGTGTGGGCAGTGCAGTTCCATCCCGAAAAGTCGGGTGAAGTGGGATTACGAGTGCTGAGGAATTTCCTGGAGATGTGAGGGTGGGTTCTGGGTGCTGGGTACTGGGTTCTGGCTGCTGGAGGGTAAGGCATGAAATCCTTGACAGGAATTAAATCTTACCGCGACGTGCAGGTCTGGCAGGAGGCGATGAAGCTTGCCGAATTGTGCTACGAGGCCACCTCTCGATTTCCCGCCAGGGAGACGTACGGCTTGTCAAATCAAATCCGCCGTGCTGCGGTCTCAGTACCCTCCAATATCGCCGAAGGTCACAATCGAAGGAGACTCCAGGTCTACCTCAACCATCTTTCAATAGTGTTGGGATCGCAGGGTGAATTGGAGACCCAGATAGAACTATCCCGACGACTGAAACTTCTAACGGAGGAGTCTGCTGAGAATGTTCTGCAAAAGGTTGGGCAAGTAGGGCGGATGCTTCACGCGTTGGTTCGTTCGCTCGAGCAAAGGGCAGGGTAGTTTCCTCAGCACCCAGCACCCAGTCCCCAGCACCTTTTTGCTAAGGACAGCTGACAATGTTCGCAAAACGCATCATTCCGTGTCTCGACTGCAAGGACGGCCGCGTCGTCAAGGGCATCCGGTTTCTGAACCTGCGCGATGCGGGCGACCCGGGCGAGCTCGCCGAGGCGTATAACCGCGCGAGGGCGGACGAACTCGTGATGCTCGACATCTCCGCCTCGCGTGAGGGCCGAGCCACGCTGATGGAAACGGTCAACCGCGTGGCGCGCAAGCTCTTCATCCCGCTCACTGTGGGTGGCGGCGTGCGCCGCCTCGAGGACGCGCAGCGGCTGCTGGGCGCCGGGTCCGATAAGGTCGCGCTCAATACCGCCGCGGTGGAGACGCCGGAAGTGATTTCCGAACTCGCGGAGCGGTTTGGCAGCCAGGCGGTGGTGGTGGCCATCGACGCGCGGCGAATTCGGGACCGGAAACTGGAAGTTGGAAATTTGAAATTGGAAAATGGAAATTCGAAAACCGAAAATCGCCTGTCACCGGAGGCGCATGTTCCAATTTCCAATCTCAAGTTTCCAGTTTCCGGTTCTCCCCAGTGGGAAGTTGTCACGTACGGCGGTTCGCGCCCCACGGGCCTCGACGCGCTCGCTTGGGCGCGGCGTGTCGCGCAACTGGGCGCGGGCGAGATTCTGCTCACTTCCATGGACACTGACGGAACGCAGGAAGGCTTTGACTGCGAGCTCACGGCGACGATTTCGCGCGCCGTGAACATCCCCGTGATCGCCTCGGGAGGCGCGGGCAATCTCGAACACTTTGTGGATGTTTTTCAGCGCGGCGCCGCTGACGCCGCCTTGGCGGCCTCGATCTTTCACTTCGAGACGCACACGATTCGCAGTCTGAAGGAGTATCTGCGCGAGCATGGAGTCTCAGTGCGTTTGTGAGCAGTCGGCTCGAAATTGGAATTCAACGGTTGAAAGTTAACAGTCGAATGCAAAAGGGAGCGCTAAACGTAGCTGCGGGTTCTTGACTGTCAACTGTCGACTTATGATCATTCCCTGCATCGACCTCATGGACCGGAAAGTCGTCCAGCTCGTTCAGGGGCGGGAGAAGAAGCTCGAACTGCCCGACCCGCTGGCGGTGCTCGCGAAGTTTGCCGCTTACCCCGAGATCCAGGTCATCGACCTGGACGCGGCCATCGGCGGCCCGGCGGCGAGCGCCAACGCCGAGATCGTCCGCGAGCTCTGTGCGCGCAAGCCTTGCCGAGTGGGCGGGGGCATTCGCACCGTCGAACGTGCGCTGGAAGTCGTCGCCCAAGGTGCGCTGAAGGTGATCGTGGGCAGCTCGGCATTCACACCGCAGGGCATCAACCACGAATTCCTGCGCACGCTCGCGGTCTCAATTCCCCGCGAGCGCATCATGATTGGCGTCGACAGCCTGGGCGGCCAGGTGGCGATTCACGGCTGGCGCACCATCCTGCCCATGAACATCACGGAGGCCATCTCACAGCTTGAGCCCTACTGCTCGGAGTTTCTCGCGACCTACATCGACGCGGAAGGGAAGTTGCAGGGGACGAGCATCGAGTACTTTCGCGGTCTGCGCGCGGCGACGAGTCTTCCCATCACCGCCGCGGGCGGCATCACGACGGACGAAGAGGTTGCCGCGTTGGAAGCGCTCGGCATGCGCGCGGCGATGGGCATGGCGATTTACCGCAAAGTCTTCCCGGAGCTGTTTGGCTCGTAAGACCACGGCGTTTTGCGCCCGGTACCCTAGTCTCTATCTTTGCAATTTGACAGGATGCAAGGGCTGAATTAGATTCACCATCAGAGATCACATGCTTGATCTGGCGTTTGTACGTGACAACCTAGAACTGGTGAAGCAGAAGATGCGCGAGCGCGGGCTGGGAAGCGCGCTCGAGGACTTTGAGAGCGTCGACAGCGAGCGGCGAAAGTTTCTGGTGGAAGCAGAGCGCGGCAAGGCTCGCCGCAACAAGGTCTCGGAGGAAATCGCGGCACTCAAGAAGCAGAGCCAGGACGCTTCGACGCTCATCGCCGAAATGCGCCAGCTCGGCGGCGAAATCAAGCAGTCAGACGAAAGAGCGAAGACGCTCGACGAGCGGCTTCGCGAGCTGTTGCGCAACGTTCCCAACATCCCCCACGAGAGCGTGCCGCTCGGAAGCAGTCCGGCGGACAACCGGGAGGTTCGCCGTTGGGGCGAGCCGCGCAAGTTCGATTTCGAGCCCAAGGCGCACTGGGATCTGGGGCCGCAGCTCGGGATACTCGATTTCGAGCGGGCAGCGAAGCTCACTGGCGCGCGCTTTGCGGTCTATCAGGGCGTCGGCGCGAGGCTGGAGCGCGCGCTCGCCAACTTCATGCTCGACATCCACACGCACGAGCACGGCTACACCGAAGTCCTGCCGCCCTTCGCGGTGAATTCCGCGAGTTTGTTTGGCACCGGCCAGTTGCCCAAATTTGCCAGCGACCTTTTCAAACTCGAGGGCACCGACTACTGGCTGATCCCGACCGCCGAAGTGCCGGTCACCAACCTCTATCGCGATGAAGTGCTTGAGGCGGAGCGGTTGCCCATCAAGCTCTGCGCGTGGACGCCGTGCTTCCGCAGCGAGGCGGGCTCCTACGGCAAGGACGTCCGCGGCATCATCCGCCAGCACCAATTCCAGAAAGTGGAGCTCGTCAAATTCACGCTGCCGGAGACTTCCTACGACGAACTCGAATCGCTGACACGCAACGCCGAGACGATCCTGCAGAAGCTTGGCCTGCCGTACCGCGTCATCGTGCTGTGCACGGGCGACATGGGCTTCGCCGCGGCGAAGACCTACGACATTGAAGTCTGGTTGCCCTCGAGCGGCGAGTACAAGGAGATTTCCTCCTGCTCGAACTTCGAAGCTTTCCAGGCGCGCCGCGCCAGCATCCGCTTCCGTCGCGGGGGAAGAGGGAAGACGGAATTGCTGCACACCTTGAACGGCAGCGGCCTCGCCGTGGGGCGAACCTGGCTCGCCCTGCTCGAGAACTACCAGCAGGCGGACGGCTCCGTCGTCATCCCGGAAGCGCTGCGGTCTTACCTCGACGGCCTCGAACGTATCACACCTCCGAAGTGACCCCGCGTTGCAACTGCGGCGGCTCGCCCAAGGCTTCCCCGTTAGTTGTTCTTCCGGACCCTGGAAGGGTCTTCCTCGGGCATGTAGCGATGGAAATCGCCCGGTCCATGGGTGTGTTCGAACTGAATGGTGGTGTGGGTGATGTCATATTCCTTGCGCAGCACTTCTCGCACCTGGTGGGCGATACGTTCGCTTTCGGAAGTGGGCATATCAAGGATGCGGATATGGCAGGCGAGGGCGTGCGATTGCGAGCCCAGGCTCCAGAGATGCACGTCGTGGACCTCGCGCACGCCCGGCACCGCGAGCATCGCCTTCGCGACGCGCTCGACGTTGATGCCCTTGGGCGCGCTTTCGAGCAGGATATTGGAGGAATCGGTGAGGATGCCGACGGCCGACCACAGAATCATGCCGGCAATCAGGAAAGCGAGGATGGGATCGATCAGCGTCTGGCCGGTGCGCCCGATCAGCCAACCCCCGCCGATGATGGCGACGTTCGAGAGCGCGTCGCCGAGGTTGTGGATGAAGACGGCTCGCAGGTTGAGGTCGCGACGCTCGCGCGCCAGCGCCGAGGAGATGCCGCCGTTGATGAGCAGCGCGGCCAAACCCACCGCGATGAGCGCGTTACTCGCCACGGGCTGAGGGTGCACGAGGCGCCCGTACCCCTCGAAGCCGATGAACAGCGCCACCGCCACCAGGATCAATCCATTCACGAACGCCGCCAGCACGCCGGCGCGCTGGTAGCCGAAGGTCTTGCGGCGGTCGGGGGATTTCTGCTCGAAATGAAGCGCCAGCCAGGAGAGGAGCAGCGTGGGAAGGTCGGTGAAGTTGTGCCAGCCGTCGCTAATCAGCGCCAGGCTGTGCGCGAGCACGCCGGCGGCGAATTCGGTGATGACCAGGGCGAGGGTCGCCAGCAGGGCGATCTTCACCATCCCGCCCGCCGACCGCGTATGGCGCAGGGCATGCACAGCGCCTTGATTCTAGGTGAAGGGATGACGATCCGGCAACGTGCTACTCGGCGGAAGCGGTTTGCGGTATCATGGGACTGAAAACCGGGCCACCAGGCGGAAGAGGTGGGTAGGGTGCAGGGACTTGGTTGGGACTCAATCCGGCAGGGCGTGCTCGAGGGCGGGCTCAGTCTTGGGCGGCGCGCCACGTGCTGCTGGCTTCTGGGCGGTCTGGCTCTGATGCTGGCGGCGAGCGTGGGATTCGCGCAGAACTCCGCCTCCTCTCGCGGCCCCGCGACCCAGGCCCCCACGGCTGGCGCGAATCAGGAGGCTGCTCCAGCCTCCGGGCAGCCTTCGGTGCGCGTCCGTGTGGATGTGGTGAGCGTGCCGGTGACGGTCATCGACCGGCTAGGCCGGCCGGTGATTGACTTGGAGAAGGGTGATTTCCGGATCTTCGAGGACGACGTTCCGCAGACCATCAAGTACTTCAGCCGCGAGATGCGCCCGCCGCTGCGCATCGGGTTGATTCTCGACACCAGCAACAGCGCGCGCCCGGCGCTGCAGTTTGAGAAGGACGCCGCCAGCGAATTCGTCTTCAACATGCTTCAGGGGCGGAGCAGCAAACACCAGATCTTCCTGCAGACCTTCGACGCGACGAGCTCGATCGTTCAGGACTTCACCAACGAACCGGAACGCATCAACGAGAAGATTCACACCCTGAAAGCAGGCGGCGGCAAGGCGGTCTACGACGCGATCTATTTCGCCTGCCGGGAGAAAATGCTGACCAGCGGTCCGCCGGAGAACATGCGCCGCGTGCTCGTGCTCATCAGCGACGGCCGCGACGTGCAGAGCACTCACACGCTGGAAGAGGCGGTCTCGATGGCGCGCCGATCCGAAACGGTGATCTACACCCTTGGAAACTCCTCCTACGGGTTTTCCAACACCGGGGATCCGGTCCTGTCGGACATTGCGGAGGAGACAGGTGGCGCCGCTTTCTTCCCGCTCGCCAAGACGCCGGGCACGGACCTCGGAAGCGGCTACCTTTCGCACGGCCAGATCGGCGACACCAGCCAGAACAAGGGCCTGGGGGCGGAGACCGGCATGTATTCCGCGGCTCGGCTGGTGCAGTTGGCCGATTCGCTGGAGGCCATCCGGCACGAGCTCGACGAGCAGTACAGCATCGGTTACACACCGACCAACACCAAGCCCGATGGTACCTTCCGCACCATCCGCGTCGAAGCGCGGCGCAAGGGTCTGACCATACGCGCCAAGCCGGGGTACCTGGCTCCCGCCGAGTAACCCGCCGCAACCCGCCGGGGCGGCCGCGGCCGAACCAGGGCATCGACTTGCTGAGGGATTGGCCGATCGCCAGCGCTGACGATCGAGTTCGCAGGGCAATCCACATTTTCGTGTTCGACCCACCGACAAGGGGAGAGAAGCCATGATTGATGTTTCCGAAATGCGCGGGATGCTGCGCAAGGGCCGCCTGATTGACCTCAGCCAGACGCTCGAAGAGCACATCCCGAACTACCCCACGCACTCCAAGTACTTCCACAACCTGTGGGGCTCCTACTGGCACGGCAGCCGCTCGTTGACCTACCAGATCACCATGAACGAGCACAACGGCACGCACGTCGACGCTCCCGCGCACTTCATCAGCGACGCCCAGCCCCACGCCCACGTCACCATCGAAAACGTGCCCCTCGCCTCACTTCTCGGGCGTGGCGCGCGCCTGGATTGTCGTGGAATGAAGGAAGGCGACTACGTCTCGCGCGGCTTCATTGCCGAGTGGGAGGCGAAGCACGGCGGGCTCGAAGCGGGCGATATCGTGACCTTCAATTTCGGCTGGTCAGCGCATTGGGCCCTGCGCCCCAACGAGAAGCGCTACTTGGCCGACTGGCCAGGCGTCAGCATGGAGGCGGCGGAATACCTGATTGGGAAATCGGCGGCCGCCATCGGCGTCGATACGCTCTCGCCCGACCCGCCGGCGGCGCTGGCCGCGAAACCCATCCATCCCGTCGTGCTCGAGAAGCAGGTCCTCATCATCGAGAACCTGACCAACCTCGAACAGCTTCCCGACTTCTTCCTCTTCCTGGCCTTGCCGCTAAAAATTCGCGGCGGCTCCGGCTCGCCCATCCGCGCCGTGGCGATTGTGTGGTAACGGGCACTCGTGCGTCCAATGCGATGGGAAAGGTGTAGGCACCCGCTCGGAAAATATACCGCATTTAGCAGTGTGATAACGGTGTAGAATCCGCGCGTGACACGTTCGGTTGTAATTCTCTATGCAGTGACCGCACTACTCGGGTCGTTAGCCCAAATCGGCTTGGCTCAGTCAAAGTCTCCCCGCCAGATTGCGCAGGAGGCGTTTCCGTCGGTTGTCCTCCTCGTGTTGCAGGACAGCAACGGCCAGCCTACTTCACTCGGAAGTGGTTTTGTCCTCCGCGACGGGATCGTCGCCACAAATCACCACGTCATCACCGGAGCGGCGACCGGCTACTGCAAGGTAGTCGGCAAAAACATGAAATACGAGGTTGCAGGAACCGTCGGAATAGACGAGACGCACGATTTGGCGATGGTGGCTGTCAACGGCCTCAAAGCTCCCCGTTTGCCAGTCGGAGACAGTAGCCAGGTTGCCGTTGGTGACGAAGTGTTTGCCGTTGGGAACCCACAGGGTCTTGAAGGGACTTTTTCGCAAGGCATAATCAGCGCCGTCCGCCGCGTGGGTGGTGACACGATACTCCAGATAACCGCGCCCATCTCGCCCGGTAGCAGCGGAGGCCCGATCCTCGACACCAGTGGAAAGACCATCGGAATCGCGGTGGCAACTTTTACGGGCGGCCAGAATCTCAACCTCGCAATTCCGTCATCATATCTGACTGCACTGGCAGCGGGCGTTTCGACTGAAGTTGTCCCTCTATCGCGCCACGGGGTCGGAACGAAGGAGCGTTCGATTATTGGCGCCCTGGGCGACCCAAGTGTGCAGGGCGTGATTGGCGAGAAATTCGCTTGGAGATATCCCGGGGGCCTCGAAACAAGTGGCGATTATTCATTTTCGCTGCGTAACCAGCTTCGGGAGGCGGTCAGGGACGTAGAGTGCCTTGTCGTATTTTTCGATGAAGACGAAAAGCCAATTGACGTGGACCGGATCCGTTTCTCGGGTGTTATCCCCGGTGGGCTGGCCAAGAGACTCACAGGAAACGTTGACAGCAGTGTGCGAAGGCTGACTCCTTACGTGACAGCAGGGGGCGGACATTACAACATCGAGATCCGAATACTCGATTTCCGCTTCGCGGAATAGGGGAAGCTAGATGCAGACAATCGTGGTCGATAGCTGGGAGGCGTTTGAACAGCGACTACAAGAGCTCCGCGCCACCATGACCCCAGCGGGAACACCTGGTAATTTTCTTTTCCGTGGCCTTAGCGACTCCTCCTGGGCATTGACCACAACTCTTGAGCGCGCAAACGTGGAGGGAACGCGGGTCTGCGAATACCATGGACTCATATCCCGCCTCCAACCTCAAATCGAGAGCTTTACTGGAAGCTCGTGGAAAATCCCACAATTCCCAGACGTAGAACGCTTGCTAAAGAATTATCCTGATATGGGACCTGGAGGATTTCCCGACCAAGCGACATACAGTTATATGGTCCATCTTCGACATCACGGTTTTCCGTCACCTCTTCTTGATTGGACTCGCTCCCCTTACATAGCCGCGTTTTTTGCTTTCAGGTCACCCTTCAAGCCCAGTGCGGATAGAGTTTCTATCTACGCGTACTGGGAAATGCCAGAAGGATCAAAGCTCACATCCAGCGGAAGACCCTGGATGCGATATATGGGGCAATACGTGAGAACGCATCGGAGGCATTTCTTACAACAATGCGCTTACACGATGTGTGTATCCTATGAGAGTGAATGGCATTTTGCCAAACACGAATCCGCGTTTGAAATCGGAGAAGACCGCCAGGACGCCCTTTGGAAGTTCGACATCCCATGGGCGGAGCGTTTGAAGGTCCTGGGCAGGTTGGATACTTATAACCTGAACGCATTTTCATTGTTCGAATCCGAGGAATGCTTGAACGAGACGTTGGCTTTGCGAGAAATGCAATTCAATAAGTAGCGGCCACCGCCAGATCGGTATTTGGTTGAATGCGGGGGTGGCGCATCTATGAAGGGGGCGGCGGAGTCAAGTGTTTTTGTCCGTTCTTTGTTTTGTGTCGCGAGCGAGCAGCCCCCCTCAGCCGAAAGCGGGGGGATGCGCAGCGAGCGACACTTCATGCTCCCAGAGTTGCACGCCCTCTGTTAAGAGTTTTAGCTCACTCACCTATCCGGTCTCGCCGAGACCAGGATTTCGATGCGAAGCGGGAGTGTCCTAATCAGACATTTTGGGTCGATGCTCCGACCATGCGCCACCCCAGGTGCACTCCCGAACTTTCCGCCGCTCGCCAGCGGTAGAAGCTGATCACCGCC
>Ga0315282_10000613_pt1 | contig 70018 bp, 60 predicted proteins | sample YL17G07_20_MG_FD_203693 | JGI IMG/M metagenome (GOLD analysis project Ga0315282, IMG submission 203693) | Sediment microbial communities from Yellowstone Lake, YNP, Wyoming, USA - YL17G07_20 | ecosystem: Environmental > Aquatic > Freshwater > Lake > Sediment | place: USA: Wyoming | collected... | reverse complement strand
CCGGCCAATTATCCGCCATATTTAACTAGACCAACTGCCGGTCCCCAGACAGTACAACCGCTGACAGAGTCTCGGGGAGGACAAACAAACACGTCCTACAAAATGGCTGATTTATCGCTGGGGAACCAGGGGCCAAGGATAAAACGAGTCCCGTAAGGGACGAAAGAGGGGCAGTCGGCACACGGCTATGCGCTGCCACCGTATTCCGACCGCACCCCCTGACGTTGTACCCGCTGCCAAGGCAGATACCGCATAATTGCCCCTCTGGTGCGATAATTCGGCCCCTGTGCGGGCTCGTGCACCCCACGCCTGCGGACGGGCAGCCGGCTGGCAGAAAACGGGAGCGAATCACCTCGCCGGGCGCCCGGCAGTCACACCCGAACGGCCAACCCCCCGCACAAAAATACGGCATTTTCACTTGATTTTCGGCCGCCGAGGACTTACATTATCGGAACCAATCGGATAGCAGACCGCTATGGAGGGGGGCCTCGCAGGCACGTGTAGCTCATTTTTTGGAGAAGGGTCCGTCAAACGCCGATGCCATACGCCGACAGACACGAAGGAACTGTGTCTGCGCAGCAGGATGTCTTCTGCTGTGAATCTGGCACGCTGCGTATGATGAGATTATTGACAGGAGTTTGCCATGAACAGGTTGCAGTTCAGCGCATCGCTCAGGTGGCCACTGCTCGTTATCCTCCTACTGCTTGCCAGCGGCTCTGCGGCAACGATTCCCTGGGACCAGCTTATCCACGTAGACCCGGGCGACTATCCCGGGACCTTCTATCGCATCATGATCGACCCTAACGGCGAGTGCGTGCTGGCGGAAGGCGACGGCTACAACAGCACCTGGTACTACTATCCCGCAACGGGCTGGTGGAGAAAGTGGTTCTACAATGAGCCGTATGACGCCGACCGCGAAGGGTTCCTCGACTACAGGGCATTCATATCCCCGTACGACTACAACCATCCGTCGACGTTTGAGATCAACTTCAACTGGACCAAGCCGGAATGGTCTGCGCGAGGCCTCAATCATCCGCCCCTGCCTTCCGATGTCCCCACGGGAAGCGATGAAGCCAAGTATATGGAGAGCTATGGGTTCCTGTCCGATTACAGTATTTTCAACTTCAGCTCGATCGAGCCGGGCAAGATTCATATCATCTCGGAGTACAATCCCGAATGGGTGTCCATCGACATCCGGGGAGAGAACATCCACGTGCTGCGGGGCGCCCTGCACGAGTGCCGCGGCAAGGAAGGCGCCTGCTGCAATCACACCACGCTGGATTGCTTTCTGGCCTATGAATCGGATTGTCCCGCGTCGTACGATTGGCTGGGGTCGGGCACGGAGTGCGCCGACTGCTCGGGGACGCCGAGAGCGCTGCTGGATTTCGGCGACGCTCCGAACAGCTACAAGACCCTTCTGGCCAATGACGGGCCCAGACACACGATTGTAAAAGACGTGTGCCTGGGAAAGACCGTGGACAGCGAGTCCGACGGCCAGCCCGATGCCGCCGCGATGGGCGACGACCGCCACGGCAGCGACGACGACGACGGGGTCGTGTTTACGTCGGCGCTGACGCCCGGCGAGCGTGCCTCCGTCGAGGTGACCGCCTCCACGCCGGGATACCTCAATGCATGGATCGATTTCAACCGCGACGGCACGTTCGACGACCGGCAGGAGAAGATCTTCGCCGACGAACGGCTCTCCGACGGTGTGAATCAATTGTCGTTCCAGGTGCCGGCCGGCACAGCCGCAGGGGATACGTTCGCGAGGTTCCGCTTCAACACGCGCGGGCTGCTCGGTCCCACGGGCCCGGCTCAGGACGGGGAGGTGGAAGACTACAAGGTCTCCATCGCGCAGTTCTTCCAGCCGCAGCCCGGCAGCGCCACAAGCGCCGTCAAATGGAGTCAGCCGCCGAAGCAATCCGGATCGACCACGCCGTATGTATTCACCGGATGGGATGAGCCGTCCAGCCTGCACCTGCATCAGATCGTCGCCGACGACTGGCAGTGCACGGATCAGCGGCCGGTCACCGGGTTCCACTGGTGGGGCTCTTTCGAGGGATGGACCAAGGCGCTGCTGCCTTCGGAACAGCCGCTGGCCTTTCACATTGCGATCTGGACGAACAGTCCGCAGTCCGGCACGACAAGATTCGCACACCCGGACACGCTGCTCTGGGAAACCTACTGCACGCACTGGGTCTGGAACCTGGCCGGAGCCGACGATGATCCCGAGGGAATCAGCGGGAACGAAACTTGTTTCCAGTTCACCTGTCTGCTGTCCCAGGATCAATGGTTCTACCAGAGTCCCGTTGTCGGCAAAGACGGCAAGCCGGTATCTACGCCATACTGGCTGAGCATCTCAGCAATTTATGATACCGATTCCCCGGCGCCCACGTACCCGTGGGGCTGGACCACCCGGCCGAAGTCGTCCGACAACGCGGCCGTACGTATCACCGGCACCAGCCCCGCTGCCAGCCAGCAAAGCTCGTGGCCGCCCAGTACAGACAGCCGCTGGCTTTCCGGAGAGCCGATTCAGTATCCGCCGACCACCGCCTGGGACCTGGCATTCGAGCTGCTGACCAACCAGGGCGGCTCAAGCTCAGGCTCCGGATCGGGATCGCAGCCGATAGACATGGACCTGGCGCCCGTGTACCGATTCTGGTCGGAGAAGCTCAATACCCACTTCTACACGATTTCTGAAGAGGAGAAAAACGTCCTGATCAAGGACTGGTCTTCCGCCTGGACCTACGAGGGCATCGTGTTTTACGCGTACCCGCCCGATCATCAGCCGACAGGCACGAAGCCGGTGTATCGCTTCTGGTCCGACAGTCTCTCGCGGCATTTCTACTGCGTGGACGAAAGCGAGAAGAAGAAGATGATGGACGACTCGAAAGTCTGGACCTTCGAGGGCATCGCCTGGTATGCGTACGCCCAGGCCGGGACTGCAAAGACACAATAGAAAGTCTCGCTGGCATCACAGCAGCAGACTGAAACCCTGCACAACAATTCGCCGCCGCAGCGGGAAGCACTGGTTGCCTTCCGCTGCGGCGGTGCTGTTTCCGCCCGCCGCGCACCTCGCCTCAACCGAACGCTGCACCCGCCGGACTCGTACCCCAGAGGCAGATGCCGGAGGTGAATCTGCCGCAGTGGCATTTCACCGCCGCTTGGATTCTGCAGGAGGAATCGTCAAGGTCAACAGGGAGGTTAAGGATATGCCAGAGGGACAACGAGATCTTACGGCTGTGCTTCTCCGGGGCATTCTCTCGCTCGCGGGGTTCCTGATCCTCTTGGGCATTGTAATGTTCCTCCCCGCCGGCGATATTCACTGGATGGAAGGCTGGCTCTTTCTTGTGGTCTTTTTCGTCTTGACGGTCCCGGCCGTCATCTACCTGTGGCGTACCAACCCCGACATCTTCGCCGCCCGAAGCAGGATGACCCGTACGGGCACGAAACGCTGGGACAGAGTGTTGATCGCACTGCTGATGCTCTCATTCCTGGCGATCTTCTTCACAGCCGCCTTCGACTCCGGCCGATTCCACTGGTCCAGAGTCCCGCCCTGGCTGATCGTCCTCGGCTACATCCTGCTCTCTGTCGGTTTCATCCTTTCCATCTGGGCGGAGAGTGTCAACAAATTCGCGGAGCCCAGCGTCCGCATCCAGACCGAGCGGGGTCACAAAGTGGTCGATACCGGCCCCTACGCCATCATCCGCCACCCGATCTACTTAGGCGGCCTCTTCTTCTTCGCCGGCATCCCCCTGGCCCTGGCCTCCTTCTGGGCCCTGCTCCCCGCGGGCACTGCGATGATAGTCCTCATCGTCCGAACCATCCTGGAGGACAGAACGCTCCAAAAGGAACTGGCAGGCTATAAGGATTACGCCGCCCGAGTCCCCCACCGCCTCATCCCCGGCGTCTGGTAGACTGGCCTGGTTTCCATTTGCCTCCCGCGGCGGCTGGATCCTACAATATGGCCATGCATTTACGGGCGAATGTGCCATCGCTTCTGATCTGTGGCAGTTCAGAAGCAACGGAATCGTCGAATGCGCCAAAATCGCAAGCCAAGTCGTTACGTCACGCCCAACGGGCCTGAGGCCGAATTCGAGCCGGGCTCGCGCAAGCGCGTGCTGAAGAACCGACTTGGCATCCGACGCAAAACGCAAATGGACCGCGTGGAGTTTGATGCCTTGTTGGCGGCACAAGAGCCACCCCTTCCGTGAGGGTAACGGACGGCTGGCGAGGTGGGTGTCGGACCTGATGGCCTTTCAAGCTGGCCTTCCGGCACCCGATTACGGCTTTGTCGGGCGAGATGCCAAGAGAAGGCAGGCGGCGTACCTGGACGCAGTCAGGAAGGGCTATATCCAGGACTACGAGCCTTTGACAGCTTTCTTTGTGGAAGCCCTGGAACGGCGCTTGCGCGAAGGTCGAGAGGCTTGAGCGGAGATACCGCGTGCACCCTCAAAGATAGAGGACTGCCGCGCATTATCCCGGACCATCGCCTTGCGATTCCCCGGATCAGCCAGGTAACGATTACTTTGGAGCAGTGATTTCATAACACACAGCATACCACCCTCGACGCCGGAAGGCAAGACCGACCGGGACCACAAAGTGATCGATGCCGACCCCTTTCCGCCAGTTGTCCGGGCTCTGCCCCAAATCCTGTGGCATTTCGCGCTTTTGGGCCGATGCCTTGATGGTGTTGAGGTGACTTCGTTTCATCATCACCTTAACCTGCCAGCCTTCCAAGCTGGCTACGCGGGTCCGATCCCCGCCACCCGCTTTTTAGATGGTGCAGGAGAAATGGCAATCCAACTCTATACTCCCCATTTTAACATACGGCGGGCATAGAGCGCCAGAAAAATCCTGGAAAAATCTGTGGCGGGCACATGTCGGAAAATCAGGGTGGGGAAGGATGGGGGCCGGGGTGGGGGCCGGGGGGCCGGGGTGGGGGCCGTGTCTTCATTATTCATTATTCGGCGTGCACGGAATCTGGAGACCCCATACTACTGGCCGTTGAATAGTTAAATGAAATGACCGTGAGAGTGGGTAATTTCGTCTATCCAGTCAAAGGTCGGTTGTTTCGGGGAGGGAGGCGGGGGCGTGTCTTCACAATTCACGCGGATACGAAATCCCTTTGTGGCTTCGTGCCTTTGTGTGAGATAGCCGTCCAGTCTCTGTGACCTCGGCGTCTGTGGCGAAAAAGACGGTTGTCGGCAGCCGGTTGTCGGCTGTAAAGGATTGCGGGACAAGGACTTACCTGTGTCACCAGGCCGGCAGAAAAATATGTGCATAATTCCATATTGTGTTTGACAGGCACTATATGACGTGTGTATGCTAATCATGCAACTCAATCGTAAATGGAAAGTGGTAGATCGCAGATTTGGAGGGCCGAGTCATGAGCAGCGAAGCACGGATCAATGCCAATCGTCTCAATGCGCAGAAGTCCACGGGGCCTCGTACGGTCGAGGGGAAGGCGGCCGCAGCGCAGAATGCCGTCAAGCATGGGCTGCTGGCGCAGGCCGATGTCATTCGGGGGGAAGATCGGGAGGAGTTTGAGCTTTATCGGGAAGAGCTGTTCTGGGAGCTGAATCCGCTTGGGACGATGGAATGCAGACTGGCCGAGCGGATCGTCAGCCTCGCCTGGCGGCTGCGGCGAGCGGAACGCATTCAGAATGAGGCACTCGACTACCTGCTCGGGAAGGAGACATCGAGCCCAATGGCGTGGCTGACGCCGTCGGTGCGACCCAAGGGGGCGGACCAGCCGCAAGATGGTTCGAATGGCGACAATGGCGATTTGACGCTGGGGCGGGTGGTTGTCAGGGACTTCGCCAATTCGCGGGTGCTGGACCGGCTGCTGATGTATGAGCGGCGGATCGAGAGCAGCCTGTACAGGACGATGGGCGAGCTTAAGAAGTTGCAGCGGGCGGAGAAGACGGAGACCTACGACATGGGAATCACCGGCCGGGTGCGCCGAGATGCGAGGGATGATACCCGGATCGCCGCCAATGGTGGGCACAGCCCACCTTACCAGACTGCCGGCGTCACTACGAGCGCGGGCGATTGTGCAAAACAAAGCCAATCGGCGCCCGGGGATAGTGTGCGATGCACACCCTGCGAGAGCGGCGGCGGCCATAGCTGTTCAGAGGATGTGATCGATTTCGCGAAACAAAGCCAATTCCTGGCGGCTTCGAGCGGCCCGCGTGAAGGCGGAACTCCCAGCGCTGGTGAGTGTGCGAAACAAAGCCAATCGGTGCCTGGGGACGGTGTGTACGGCACACCGTGCGAAGGCAACGAGGCGGGCCCTGGTGAAGGAACATCTTACGGCGTCACTACGAGCGCGGGCGATTGTGCGAAACAAAGCCAATGGGCAGGCGGGGGAGAGGGGAGAGTGGCAACCGCAGATGAACGGAATGGACGCTGATAACGGAGGAATTCGGTCTCACACGGAGGCACGAAGCCGCAAAAGTGGATGGATCACTGTGAGGCTGATCTCCGCGCCTCCGTGTCTTTGCGTGAGTACACGCGGTTCATCGGCGTTCATCCGCGTTCATCAGCGGTTTCAGAGAATCCTGCATCTATCCGCGTGCCGTGGCAAGTTGCCGGGGGCCGGAAAACTGCCAGAATGGCATCCATTGCCTGTCTGAGGGAGGGCGTAATCCGTTAGCTGATAAGGGTTTATGGCTTTTTCCCAGTCAGGCACACGGTTTGCATACTGATCGTATAATCAATATGACCCAACGAATCTGACGAACGGGGATCCGATTATGAAATTCGACAAATTCACGTTGAAGGCCCAGGAGGCATTGGCGACGGCGCAGCAGATCGCGATGGCCAAATCGCACACGGTCTTATCGGCCCTGCACCTGCTCAGCGCGCTTCTGAGCGATGAGGGCGGCGTGACCGAGATGATCCTCAAGAAGATCGGCGCCAACGTGGACCGCATCCGCAAGATGACGGAAGACGAGTTGAACCGGTTGCCTCAGGGCACCAGCACGGGTCAGCTCATGCCCGATCCCGCCCTGAATCAGATCGTGCTCGACGCGCAGAACCGCGCCGACAAGATGGGCGACGAATACCTCAGTGCCGAGCACCTGCTGCTGTCGCTTGCCGCGGTCAAGAGCGACGCCAGGGAGGTCCTGAGCCTCAGTTCCGTGACTCCGGAGAAGATTCAGAACGCGTTGAAGGACATCCGCGGCGGCGCCAAGATCACCGACCAGAATCCCGAGGAGAAGTACAAGGCGCTGGAGCGGTACGGCATCGACCTGCTGGAGATGGCTCGCAAGGGCAAGCTCGATCCGGTGATCGGGCGCGACGAGGAGATCCGGCGGTGCATGCAGGTGCTCAACCGGCGCACCAAGAACAACCCTGTTCTAATCGGTGAGCCGGGCGTCGGCAAGACGGCGATCGTCGAGGGTCTCGCGCAGCGAATCGTCGCAGGCGACGTGCCGGCCGGATTGAAGAATAAGCGGGTGGTCGCTCTCGATATGGGCACCCTGATCGCCGGCACGAAGTTCCGCGGCGAGTTCGAGGACCGCTTCAAGGCCGTGCTCAAGGAGGTCATCGCCGCCGAGGGACAGATCATCCTGTTCATCGATGAGCTGCACACCGTCGTCGGCGCGGGCAAGGCGGAAGGCGCCGTCGATGCGGGCAACCTGCTCAAGCCGTCGCTGGCCAGGGGTGAGCTTCGCTGCATCGGTGCAACGACCATCGATGAATATCGAAAGCACGTTGAGAAAGATGCGGCCCTGGAGCGCCGCTTCCAGCCGATTCTGGTCGATCCGCCGAGCGTGGAAGCGACCATCGCGATCCTTCGCGGCCTGAAGGGCCGCTACGAAACCCATCACGGCGTTCGCATCACCGACGCCGCACTCGTGGCGGCTGCCACGCTGTCCAATCGCTACATCACCGACCGCTGGCTGCCCGACAAGGCCATCGACCTGATCGATGAGGCTGCCTCCAAGCTGCGGATCGAGAACGATTCGCTGCCCGCCGAGCTCGACGGCATTCGGCGCAGGATCATGCAGCTCCAGATCGAGCGCGAGGCCCTCAAGAAGGAGACCGACCCGGCGAGCAAGGACCGGCTCGGCAAGGTGGAGAAACAATTGGCCGACTTGCAGGAGCGGGATCGGGTACTGACCTCGCAGTGGGAACTGGAAAAGGGCGGAATCGACCAGATCAAGGAGCTCAAGCGACAGATCGAAGAGGCCCAGATGCAATTCGACGATGCGCAGCGCCGCGGCGATCTGGAATTGGCCGCACGGCTGAGATACGAGACGATTGCCAACCTGAGAAAGGAACTGGAGGCAAGAGAGCAACAATTGGGCAAGGCGGAGAAGCGCCACAAACTGCTCCAGGATGAGGTGACGGAGGAGCACGTCGCACAGGTGGTCGCGAAGTGGACCGGGATTCCGGTGTCGCGGCTGCTTACCGGCGAGCGCGAGCGGCTGATGAAAATGGAGGACCAGATCCGCAAGCGCGTCGTCGGCCAGGATGAGGCGGTGTCGGCACTCTGCAACGCCGTTCGCAGGAGTCGCTCGGGCCTGTCCGACCCGAACCGGCCGATCGGCACGTTCCTGTTCCTCGGGCCCACCGGCGTCGGCAAGACGGAACTGGCCAAGGCCCTCGCCGACTTCCTGTTCAACGATCCGAACGCCCTGGTCCGCATCGACATGAGCGAGTTCATGGAGCCGCACTCCGTGGCCAGGCTCATCGGCGCCCCGCCGGGATACGTCGGCTACGAGGAGGGCGGCCGGCTCACCGAGGCGGTCCGGCGAAAACCCTACTCCGTCATCCTGCTCGATGAAATCGAAAAGGCGCACCCGGATGTCTTCAATGTCCTGCTGCAGGTCTTCGACGACGGACGGCTCACCGACGGCAAGGGCCGGACCGTGGACTTCAAGAACACCGTCATCACCATGACCAGCAACATCGCCAGCCAGCAAATCCAGAAGCTGACGGAGGAAGAGGGCGCCGACTGGGAGATCGAGGCCCATGTCAAGGATGCGCTCAAGCAGCTCTTCAAGCCCGAGTTCCTCAACCGCATCGACGAGACAATCGTCTTCCACATGCTCACGCGGGACAACCTCAAGAGAATTGTGGAAATTCAGCTCGGTTATCTCGCCGACCGGCTCAAGGACCGCAAGATCGCCCTGGAGTTCACGGACAAGGCGAAGGACCTGGTCCTGGAGGAAGGCTACGACCCGACGTACGGCGCCCGTCCGCTCAAGCGAACGATTCAGCAGCAGATCGAAAACCCGCTGGCGATGGAGCTCCTGGCGGGCAAATTCGCCGACGGCGACGTCATCCGAGTCGACGCCGGGCCCCGCGGCTTCGTCTTCGAGAAAGCGAATAAGACCTGAGCACGAGACCGCTGATCCCCCATTGAGGGACCTCGCGCGTATTCCTTCTGTGTAGTGACGACCTTGCAGTCATGGGGTTCGGTGTGAAGCCCGCACCGTGGAAAAAGCCCGCGCAGCCGCGACAACACAGTTGCCAATCCACCGATTATCGCCACCAGCAGCCTGTTGGCGCCGCGCGCGCCCGCCGTGGAGGCGCAGGCGCGGCCAATAATATGCAATTCGACAGCAGTACCATCGCGGCGGAGTCCCCGCATCACGAAGCCTCAGGCACGCCACGCAATCGGGCTTCGCTGCGCATCCGCTCAATCGCCACAAAGCGACGGCTCCGCCTCGCGTTCTTGGAGAAATCTCTTCGCTCAGAAAAAAACATTATGCGGGCTGAAGCGGCGCGCGGTCCGGAGTGGCACATCAGCGCCTTGGCTAACAGCATTGAAAGAAGGGTCTTTACACACCCTTGTTTGGGGTTCGCACGAAGGTCTGCGACAGACAGGAAAGCCATCGGCGAATATCCCCGTGAACGAGGTAGAAAAGTTACAGCAAAGAGAATACCGTCGCCGATATGAGCGGCACATGGGGTTGGACAACGCAGATGTTCCTGGGGGTTTACAGGCCCGATGCAGTAAAAAGGGCCGGCAGTTTTCTGCGACGCGACAGCGTCTTTGAGTAGCCGCATCCGTGATGTAGCAATGTTCATGAGTAAGGAACGGTCAGCATGACGAACCAGAAATCACTCCTAGAACGCATTCACGCCGGTGAGTTTGACAACTCCTTCCTTCTGTCGGAACAGGACCCTGCCCGGTTGATGTTCGACCAGCAGATCCAGACCCTGCAAGCGTATATAGAAGCGCTGGAGCGAGCGAAGAGTTCAATCCCGGTTCGCAGGCTGTCCCACACGTGCATGCGAGCGGAACAGGACCGCATGCAGAGGTTCCAGGCGGCCCTGGAGAGGGCGTTCGGGATGGAAGAGAATGACAAGGCCCATATGTTGTGGAAGAGGGCCTGGTGTCTCGGAGAAGAAGGGGGCCTGGAGCAGGTCATGTTCTTGTACGCCACACTGGTAGAACTCGTAAAGTAGAGGTGCCTCATGGTTCCGCCGAATCTTCCTGAAGAATACAAATGCGTGCGAACAAGAAGCAGCGATCACATGTCCTGGATCTTCTTCATTCTCCGAGAGCTGGTCGAAGACGAGATCATCACCTCCAAGGAATTCACCAAGCTCACGATATCGTTGGAGGGCTATGGACTTGAGAATTAGCCCCCGGTGACAATGGTCACACCACCACACCAGGGGTAGGGGCGACGCATGTGTCGTCCCTACCCTTTTTCGTTGCGCGTTTGAACTGCTTCCGTGCACCATGCGGGCGAGGCATGCCTTGCCTCTACGTTGATGCATGGCTCTTGATCTTCTTTCGGCGGGGCAAGGGACCCCAATCGCGTCGCGATTGGGAGCCCTCAGACCTGGTCGGCGGTGTCGTCGGGGATCCAGGCTTCGGCGCGGTTGGACAGGACGATGTGCATCCAGCCGGGACGCTGCTCGATCAGCTTGAATTCGGTGCCCGCGTGGAGCGGGTCCTTGAAGCTGGGCGGGTAATTGGGTCCGTCGCCCTGGCGCGCGACGACTTCCTGGGCCGTGATTACGCCGTAACGGGTGTTCGCCCGGTGGCTCGTCTCGACGATCACCGAAGCGAGGAAACAGACCAGGAGCACGCCCGCAAGCACCGTGACGGTGGAGACAAGAGGGCCGCGGCCGAGCCAGATCGTGGCGATGAGCCCCATGCACATCGCGGCGAAGAACAGGCACGCCAGAAGGAACTTCGTCCGCAGCGCGAAATCATAATGCCAGAAGAAGAGGGTCTCCAGCACTCGCCTCTCGGCGCCGACTTCCACCGTGTCCACTCTGCGGCTGCGGGCAAACGCGAGGTTCTTCTGGATGTTGATGTCGGAGCTGTCGAGCGTCGCGGCCCGGCGATAGTTCAGAATGGCCCGCCCGATGTCGCCTTTAAGCAGATACGCGTTGGCGAGATTGTAGTAGAGTCCGGCGTTGCGGACCTCGCCCTGATCGACGATTTTCTGGTATGCGAGGATCGCCTTTTCATAGAGCTGCCGGGCGCGGTCGGGACTGTCGACGGCGGCATTGGCCTGCTGGAAGGCGGAGTTGGCCTCCTGGAGCAGGCCGTAGAGCTGGTCCCGCGGCAGTCGGGCCATCGCCGGGGTCGCGAGGGCGAACAGGAGGATGCCGAACAGGATGAGAACGGATTTGCGAGCGATCATTTCCCTGCCTGCTTTTCAATCAGACGAATCATTTCCACCGCCCTGGCGACATGGTCGAGCCCGATATGGGCACTGGGCGGCGCGTGGCGGGCCTGCTTGCTGCCCGTGACCAGGTCAATCAGATGATGAATCATCTCCTTCGGCTGGGCGTTCTGGTCAGCCTCCGCATGGGCATCGAGCGGCGCGTAGCGGGCCTGCTCGCAATCCGTGATCAACTCCCTGTACTTCGCCGCTGTTCTCGCGTCGCCAACCGATTCAGCAATGATCTGATGACAATCGTCGGCGGTGAGCGATCCCGCCACCCGATCAAAGCGGTCGGCAATGTACCCCTTCATGGCCGAGGCAAGTTGCTCGGGGACAAAATCGAAGGCTCCAGACGCATGGGAATCGCCATGCTTGCCGCCCGCCTTGGATATCGGCGATGGACGACGGGCATCCTGGGCCATGTGGAGACTTCCCGTCTTCGATTGTCTCCCGATCTTCTTCAGTTGCCGCACCGCCATGGCGGCGGCCTGACGCCGGCGCTTGCGAGCGAGCGACTGAGGGCTCGACCGGCCGACAAACCGCGCGACGGAGCTGAGGATCAGGCCGACCAGCGGGATCGACCACAGCGCCCCATAGGCGGGGTGCAGGATCGCCGACAGAAGCGAGAAGCTCTGGTTCCTCAACACTTCCGGTCCATAATAATTCGCCGAGATGCCCTTGCGGATTGCCTCCACCTCGCGATTGACGGGCGACGAAGCGGTCCCTTCCACGTCGGCGTTCGTCAGCACTTTGGTCGGCGCGACCTCCAGCTTGATCGGATCGGTGTGAGCCGTGACATATCCGCCCTTCTGCGGATCGAAATACACCAGCGGGATCGCCGGAATCTGCGTGACCCGCTCGTTGTTGGCCCGGATCGTCTGCGTGAAGACCCTTTCCCCTTTCTCGATGGTGGGCGAGGCCCTCTCGGCAGGGATTTTGAAGTTGTCCGCCAGCTCGGGCACCTGCGTCAGCTCCGGCCACTGCACCGGCTTGAGGTACGGGCTGCCTCCAATCCGAATCGTCAGAGTGATGGGGTCGCCGACGTTGACTTGTGTCGGGTTGGCCGAGGCGGAGATCGTGTATCGGCCCACCAGGCCGTAGAACTGGGGCGGCTTGCCCGCCTCCGGCAATGGCAGCACTTCCAGCTCGACCGGCTCGGATTGCACGGACACGCGGCTGTACCTGGTCTGAATTGGATTGAAGAAATCGCCCGTCCGCACGGTGCCGACCGCCATGTTCGTCGAGACGGTGACAGGATCGAGTCGAATATGGCCGGCACGCTTGGGGATCAGGACCTTGCTGAACGAGATGACCTGAGCCTCCATGCCCTTGATGAGTTGGCGGTCTGCCGTGATGGTAACCGGAATACTGTGAATGGCGATCTGCTGTGCGGCCGGGGCGGCGACAGGGTCCGACACGTCCTCGATGTAGAAATCGTCCGACTTGAAGACCGGAACATCGAATGCGGCACCCTCCCAGCGCACGGAGATGATCCAGCGGACCGTCATCACAAGCGGCTGGCCGACGTAGCATTGCTTCTCGGAAAGTGAAAGCTCCACCTGCATCCGGTCGGTCGTGCCCGGCTGCGAGACGGTCACTTCCACCGGGTTGGTCGTGTATGTCTCTCCGCCGGCCTCGACGGTCACACCCGGCAGGCTCATCTTGCCGGCCTTGCTCGCCGTGATGACGTAGTTCTCCGAGTAGCTGATGGTGGTCCGGTCGTTCACCGTCTGCATCGAGGTGCCGCTGGGCGCCCGCCTCGGATTGAACTGGAGAATCGGCGACAGATCGACCTTCGTCGGCTTGGCCCCGCCCTCGATCACGATGGAGTACACGAATTCGTCGCCGGGGTAGATTGTCGTCTCCGCATCCACTTTGGCATAGACCCTCACTCCGGCCGAGCCCTTTGCCGCAGCCCGACTGAGCCCGCCGTCCGCTAATAGCGACACGAGCACTATCCAAAATGTATATCGCAAGAGACGATTCATACTACCAGTCTCTTTCGACCTGTTGGTACTGCGCCCTTTGCAGATTCTCGCGTTCCTTTTTCTGCTGCTGTTCCCTGTCGAGGATTTCCTGCGCGGTCGAATCGGGCACCACGCGCTGTTCTTGCTGCTTCTCTTGCTCCTGTTGTTTCTGCTGCTGTTGCTTCTGCTGGTTCTTTGCCTGATTAGGGTCCTGAGGCGAAGACTGCTTCTGCGTCTGGTTGGGGTCCTGCGACTGGTTCGGATCCTGCTGGGACTTCTGCTGCTTCTGCTGTTGCTGCTGATCTTGCTGGTTCTTTGGATTCTGCTGTTTCTGCTGCTCCTGCTGCTTTTTCAACTGATCCATGATGTCCTTGATGGTCAGCCGGGCCACCTCGATGTTGCGGGCCGCCTTCTCGTTCTTCGGATCGAGATCGAGCACCTGTCGCCACCAGGTGATGCTCGTCTTCATGTCTTCGAGGGCCTTTTGCAGGTCGGAGTCCCGCTGCTTGGAGCCCCGCTGAAAGTAACAGTTGCCGAGGTTGTACTTGGCTCCGGCGACCAGATTCATATTCTTGCTTCCGACCGCCACTTCCTGGTACAGGTCCATCGCCTGCCCGAGATCGTCCATGCGATAATAGCCGTCGGCCTTATTGAATTTCGGCTCCAGGGCCTGCGGCTGTTCCACCAACGCCTCGTTGTACTTGTTGACGGCGTCCGTGTACTGTCCCTCGCCGTACAACCGATTGCCCTGCGCCAGCACCTCCCGCGCCGAATTCGCCCGCACCGTCGCGCCAAAAGCCAGAGCGAGAAAGATCATCGCCAGGAGCCGTGTCGAAGGCGTCTCGCCTTCGGATCGCGGGCGGGATGCCCGCGACACAGCCATCGCCAAGACCTTTGGCCTTGACGCTGCCACCCGCGGCAGGGACGGCGCCCGATCACCTATGCGACCGAATGAGCATTCAGGCAGCACGTTTCCGCTCACTGATCAATACATCACTAGCCAGCAACCCTATCGCAAGAGCGATGAAGATTTGGAACTTTTCATCATACTTCATTATCGTCGTCGATTCGAGCTCGCGTTTCTCCGCCGAGGCAATCAAATCCTCATAGATCCGGCCCAGGTCCATCGTCATGCCGGGCCCGACCGACAAGTACTTGCCTCCTTCGGTGGCACCGGCGACCTCACGCAAGGTATCGGCGCCCAGCTTGGACCAGACCTCCTGGCCCTTGTACTTCAGGAAGGTCGTCTCTCCCGTCGGACTGGTGATCGGAATTCGCGAGCCGGTGGCGTCGTCACCCAGGCCGATGGCAATGATCCGAATGCCCTCCTCACTAGCCTTGCGCGCTGCCTCCACGGGAAAACTGTCGTGATCTTCCCCGTCCGTGATCAGGATCAGGTCCTTATACTGGCGGCTCTGCTTGTCGAAGACTTCGTCAGCGGCCTTGCGAATCGCATCGCCGATCATCGTGCCGCCCCGGCTGTTGCTCTCGGTCGAGACATCCGCCAGCGTCATCCGAACAAACGCGTAGTCCTGTGTCAGCGGGCATTTCACCGTGGCGTTGCCGGCAAACGTGATGATCGCGATGCGGTCGCCCCGCAGGACCTCGAGCAGATCGGAGATGGCGATCTTCGAGCGTTTGAGCCGGTTGGGCTTGATGTCCTCGGCGAGCATGGATCGCGACACATCCAGCGCGATTGCGACATCGCGTCCCTGGTGGCGAATCTGCTGCGGCTGCGGATTCCACTTCGGCTGCGTCAACGCCAGCACGACAGCGATGAACGCGACAACCAGCAGCGCGGCCTTGAACACCTGCTTCCTCAGGCTCACCGTGCTGTTGATCTTGCGGAGCATCTCGCTGCTGGCCAGGACGCGGAGCGTCCGCGCCTTGCGCCAGAAGCACCAGATGTACGCCGGGATCAGCACCACCGGTACCGCAAACAGCAGCCACAATGCCCTGTCATTGCCCAGATTCATGGTATCTTCCGAAAGATCGTGCAGCCGGCGAGCATCTCCAGGCCCAGCAGCACCAGCGCGGGCAGGGTCAGCCAACTGAAATGCTCCGCATACTGCGTGTACAGAACCGACTTGACCTCGGTCTTCTCCAGCTCATCGATCCTCTTGACGACTTTTCGCAGCGAATCGGCGTCGTCGGCCCGGCTGTAGAAGCCGCCGGTCTTGTCCGCGATGGCCTTGAGCAGTCCCTCATCGAGCTCCTGCTCTGTCGGCATGCGGAACGTCCCGAGCAAGGTCTGGACGGTCGTGTATGCCTGACTCGACCCGATCCCGATCGTGTAAATCTTGATCCCCCACTGCTTGGCCAGGTCGGCGGCTCCGAGGGGATCGTACTGGCCCATGTTGTTGCGGCCGTCTGTCAGCAGGATCATGGCCTTGCTCTTGATTGTGAAGCCGGGATTGACGCGATCCTGCGCGACTTCCCGGCCGAGTCCCAGCTCGACGTTGCGGCGATGGATCTCCTCCTCGGCCTTGCGCAGCCGGGCGGCAGCCAAAGCGATCGCGTCGCCGAGCGAGGTGCCGTCCTCGTTGCGCAGCCTGACGATCTCGGTCTTCTTCAGAAGCTCCGTCAGGACATTGTGGCTGAGCACGAGCGGGCAGAGGGTGTCGGCGTAGCGGGCAAAGGTCACCAGGCCGATCAGGTCGCTGGCCCGCCCGTGAAGGCCCTTCTTGTCGCCTTCGATGAAGTCGGCCAGGACCCGCTTGACCACTTCCAGTCGATTCAGTTTCTCGCCGTAGTAATCCATCTCCGTGTACATACTGCCGGAGTGGTCTACGACCGCCTCGATAGCCACGCCCTCGGTGGAGATTTCCGACAGGACGGTCCCTTTGCGCGGCCGGGCCAAGGCAAGGATCAGAAGAGCCAGGCATGCCAGCCGCATGATAATCAGTACCGGCCGCAATCGCAGCCGCCACGACACCGGGCACTGCCGCATGTCTACCAGGCTGGGAAACTTCACCGCGGCGCCTCGCCTCTTGCGCAGCAGCAGGTACCCCAGCAAGGGGAGCACAAGCAACAACAGCAATGCCCATGGCGAATACAACTGCATCTACACTACCTCGGTCTGGCTTTTCGCACCCGGCGGGCTCACAGCACCGGCTTGCGGCTCCGTCGCCTCCTGTCCCTGCACCTTGTCGGTCACGTCCAGCGTGCGTTCCTCGGACCGGGTCTTCTCGATGAAGTCCTTCACCAGGTCGAACGTCTGCTGAACCTGCTCCGTCGTCGGCTCGTGTTTGGCGAATTTGACCAGGTCGCAGTGTGTCAGGAACTCCCCGAGCGATTCCTTGTGCGACGGGGAGAGCGCGTCGGCAAACCGCAGCTCCGCCAGGAATTCCTCCGTCGTCCGCTCGGGCGCGCGCAGATCGAACCGGTCCTCGATGTAATGCCGCAGGATGCCGCTGATGCGCTCGTAGAATTCCTTGATCTGGCCTTTCTCGACCAGCCCCTCGGCAACCAAAGCCCGCAGGCGGGCATAGGCGACTTCGTGGGCCGGCTTGAAGATGCGTATCCGCTCCTTCGTTCTGCGGCTGCGCAAGAGGAGCCACACAGCCGGGACTGCCGCAATGCCGAGCACTACCAGGCCCCAGAGCCACCACCGCGAGGCCGCTTTGGGCATCTCCACCACGCCTTCAATGTCCTCGATCACGAGCTTGGCCCGCTGCTCGCCCAGCAGGGATGTCACCTCGACCGCGATGGGCTCGCTGGCCAGCTCATGCTTGGCGCTGGGATCGTTGACGTCGTGGAACTCGAACGTGAAGGCCGGGATGTCGTACTTGCCCGACAGGAACGGCTCAAGCCGGTACTGGTACGTCGTCACGACATTGTTCTTCTCGTCGAGCCTGTTGCCGAGATTGTCCCAGTCCACGATGCCGAAGTTCTCCAAGACCTTGTCCACCTTGGGCATCTGCAATTCGTAGCCCGGCTGGAGGGTCGCTTCGAGCTGGAGCAGGACCGTATCGGCGATGGTGATCTTCGCCTTGTCCAGCCGGACGTGGACCGTCGCCGGACCCTTCTCATAAACCTTATCCACCTCGAACGTGGCCTTGCCCGCCCGGTCCTTCGGCCCCTTTCCGCACCCCGCGCCGACGATCAGCAACACAGCCAGGCAAACGAACAACCCGACAACGCCGGTGCCATGCCCACGCGTGCGCGGGCATGTGTTCAGCCCGGCGCCTCCCATGCGTTGGGTGGCACCACCAGACTCGTTTGACGGCGTCGATTCGACTGAGCCTGACATCCGAGCCCCCACGGGCAAACGAGTTGTGTTCGTCCCAACTTGTTGAGATCCTCGTGGCATGAGATGGGTGGCAGCGTCAAGCGCAGCTTGGCGATGGCTCAAATCGATCGGGAAAAGGACCATCGCCAAGGCCCTCGGCCTTGACGCTGCCACCCGTCTCGACAACTCGTGGCGCCCGAAACTCAACAAAATGGGACACTGCCAACGAGTTTGCCCATGCCACCCAGGACTGTGCCTCTTCAGGCCAAACGACCGGAACATGCTTGCGCGAGCGTAAGCATGGCGCCCGCGCGTCAGGCGCAGCGCCCGTGTCGCCGGCGTCCCGCCCGCGATCCGAAGGCGAGACGCCCTCGACACGAAATCACCTATGGCTGTTCGCACCATCATCGTGTTCGATTCACTCATTGCTTCGGCGGCGCGCTGTTCGGGTCTTGCCGGGCCGGCGCCAGGACCGATGTATGGATGATCACGCCGTGCTTATCCATCATCTCCTTGATGTACTCGCGCTGCACGTCTTCGCGCTTCTGTCGCAGCAGTTGCATTGTGACCTGCTGGCGGACCTCGTCGAAGCTCTTCTGCCGTGGCTCGTGCTTCTCCTCAACCTTGATCACCTCCCAGCCCTTGTCGGTCTTGAAGGGCTTGTCGAGCACCATCGGCGGATTCGCGCCGAAGATCGCATTGGTGATCTCGTTCGAGTCGCCGATCCCGGCGATAGACGAGCCTTTGATGACATCGCTCTGGATCAGGCCGCCGTTGCTCTTGGTGGCCTCATCCTCGGACGACTGCTTCGCAAGCTCGGCGAAATCCTCGCCCTTCTTGATTCCGTTGAGCACGGCGTCGGCCCGATTCGGGTCGCTCACGCGTATGTGGCGGACCTTCGCGCGGGCGGGCTCGATGTACTTGTCTTTGTTCGCCGCGTAGTACGTCTGCACGTCCGTCTCTGTAATATGGATGCGCGAGGCAAGCTGCTCATTCATCAACTCTTGGCTCAGCGCCCCCCGCATCAACTCGTGCACCAGCCGCTTGACCTCGGGCTTGTTGCCCAACTCCTCCTGCAGCGCCTGGCGATACAGAATCTCCTGGGCCAGCCAGCCCTGCAGGAATTCCTCCTTCGCCTGCGGGCTGCGCGATTGCTCCAGGGCCCGTTTCTTCTGCTCGTTGAACTGCTCGGGCGTCATGAACGCCTTCACCGAAGCCAACTGGCTCTCGATGTTCTCCTCGATCAGCGCGTCCAGTTGCGATTCCGTGATCTTCTCGGCGCCGATTTCCGCCACGACCTTGCCTCCGGCGTCTTGCGACGGATTAATACTGGTGCGGTCCATCAGCTCGTAGCGCATCGCCGAGAACTCGCCCAGATTCTCAAAGCACTCTTTGACATGGGCGTTGATTTGCGGGCTCAGGTCGCTGAGACTGGCGGCTGACTCGCTGCGGTAGAACTGGTCGATGGCCTGCCCGTAGAGGCCGGCTTTCTCCAGCAGTGTGCCAATCTGGAAATGAATCTTGGCCCGCTCGCTGTCCGGCAGTTTCGCGGTCGCCAGATAATCCTGCCACGCTGCGGCCGCCTGCTGGTGCAGATTCCGCTGCGACAGCTTAGCAGCCAAGGCTTTGACCTGTTCCGCGGACAGCCCCTCGGTCGTCGCCGCCGATCCGCCGTTTCGTCCAGATAGCGTCACAGCCAGGTTCACCGTCGCCAGAACCACCAGGACCGCCAGCAACAGCACAGTGAATACGCCCGTCGCGGAACCTCTTGTCTTCTTCTGCGGAAGTGAGAAATCCAGCGTTTCGCCCATCGTGTTCTCTTGCCTCACCTGCTTGCCATTGATCAATGCCGCCGATGCCGCATATGGAAAAACTGAATCAGATCGTTCATATAAGGCCTGTCCGTCGCAATCGGGATGAAATCCACATTGCTGGACTGGAAGGCGGTCTTCAACTCGTCGAACCGACGGGAACTGCTGTCGCCGTAGCGGTTGCGAAACGTGCGGCCGGAGGTATCGACGACCATGATTTCGCCGGTCTCGGCGTCCTGCACCTCGATCAGGCCGACCGAGGGCATCGCAATCTCCACGCGGTCGCGGACCGGCACGGCCACCACGTCGTGACGCTTGTTCAACAGGCCCAGCGACTTCTTGAACCCGGCTTCGAGGAAATCCGAGACCACGAATACGGTCGCCCGCCTGCGCATCACACGCGCGATGTAGTCCAGCGCCAGCGGGATATCGGTTTTGCGCTTGGGCATTTTGAAATAGAGCAGCTCGCGGATCAGACGCAGGACGTGCCGGCTGCCCTTCTTCGGCGGGATGTACAGCTCGATGCGGTCGGTGAAGATGAGCAGGCCGACCTTGTCGTTGTTCTTGGCCGCGGTGAACGCCAGAACCGCGCAGAACTCCGCCGCCAGCTCATTCTTCATCTTGTTGACCGTTCCGAACTCGCCTGAGGCGCTGAGGTCCACGGCGAACAGCACGGTCAGCTCGCGCTCCTCGACGAACTGCTTGATGAAGGGCCTGCCCGTGCGGGCGGTGACGTTCCAGTCGATGGTGCGAATGTCGTCGCCGGGGGTGTACTCGCGGACCTCGTCGAACTGCATGCCCCGGCCCTTGAAGACGCTCTCGTACTGGCCCGCGAAGCTGGCGTTGACCGCCCGCGCGGTGTAGATCTGAATCTCCCGTATTCGCTTGATGAGTTCTTCTGGTATCATCGCACTTGCAGCTTCACAGGGGATCGGCGGGCAGTGCCCACCCTAACCATTTACGGCACTTCGATATTGTCGAAGACGGTCTTGATGATATCTTCGCTGGTCTTGTCTTCGGCCTCGGCCTCGTAGCTGACGATGACCCGGTGTCGCAGCACGTCGGGCCCGATGCTCTTGACATCCTGGGGCGTGACGTAGCCGCGCTGCTGGATGAAGGCGTGGGCCTTGGCCGCGACCGCCAGGTAGATTGTCGCCCGCGGGGAGGCCCCGTAGCTGATGTAGCTGCCCAGCTTCAGCCCATACTTCTCCGGGTCCCGCGTGGCACAGACGATGTCCACGATGTAGTCTTTGACCTTCTCATCGATGTAGATTTCATCGACAACGGCTCGCACCGCCGCGATATCCGCCGGCTTGATTACCGGCCGGACATCGAACTTCTTCTCCGTCACCGCCATGCGGTCGAGGATCTGCCGCTCCTGCTCCTTGTTCGGGTAGTCGATCTTCAGCTTGAGCATGAACCGGTCGAGCTGGGCCTCGGGCAGCGGGTAGGTTCCCTCCTGCTCAATCGGGTTCTGCGTGGCCAGCACCAGGAAGGGATGAGGCATGGGGAACGTCTGCTCGCCGATGGAGACCTGGCGCTCCTGCATGGCTTCGAGCAAGGCGCTTTGCACCTTGGCTGGGGCGCGGTTGATTTCGTCGGCGAGGATGATGTTGGCGAAGATCGGACCCTTGCGGGTGATAAACTCTCCGTCGGACTGGCGGTAGATTTGGGTGCCGATCAGGTCGGCGGGCAGCAGGTCCGGCGTGAACTGAATCCGGCGAAAGTCCGCGTCGATCGCCCGGGACAGGACCGTCACAGCCAGCGTCTTGGCCAGGCCCGGCACGCCCTCCAACAAAATATGCCCATTCGCCAACAGGCCAATGAGCATCCGTTCCAGCATGTACCGCTGACCGACAATCACCTTGTCCAGCTCGGCGAACAGGGTCCGGACGAATTCGCTCCTTTGCAGGACCAGGCCGCCGATCTGCTTGACGTCTGTTGCCATAAAGACTTTCCCCAACTAAGTTTACAATACCGTAGACCGTTCAAACCCTACCCAGCCGGAAGGACTGGTCTTTATGCACGCCGCGCGCGACGCGTTCAAAAATTACGTCACAAGCCGCCGAAAGGTTCCCTTGTACAGAGAGAAAGACCAGCTTTCAAGGGTTTGCACAGGGCTTTCGCCAAATAGGACCCATGGGACCGATAGGACCGATACGACACAGCGGTCTACGACTTCAGCCGACTGACGGCCTGGTGGGCCAGGCGGGTGGGCTCGGGAATGCGGTACCTCGTGCTACAAGCAAGCGCGATGCGGATCGCATCCTCCAGCCGGCATTTGTGGCCGACGGAGACGAAGATCGGCTTGACCCGGGCCCGCGTCCGGACGACGGCCCCAATCACCTCCTGCCCATCATACAACAGGCTATACGCCCCCTTCTCGGGGCCGGGCTCGTCGTACGTGCCGATCAGGCGGCTCTTGGCACAGCCGATGGTGGGCCTGTCGAAGAATAGGCCAAGATGTGCGGCCAACCCAAGCCGCCGCGGATGCGCGACACCCTGCCCGTCGATCATGAACAGGTCCGGCTGCCGGCGGAGTTTCCCCGCCGCCTCCAGACACACCGGCGCCTCCCGAAACGACAATAGCCCCGGGATATAAGGAAACCGCGTCTGCTGCTCCGCGGTAACCGTCTCGACATGCTCGAATTCAAAGCTCTCCGGCCCCCCGGGAGTCCCGCCCCGTGAGCCGACAACCCTCAGCACCACCGCCGCCGCAAAAATCCGCTTGCCATCCCCGCTGAACGCACAATCCAGCCCGACAATGAGCCGGGGCTCCTCCTTGAGTCGCGTAAACTCCACCTCCGCCGCCAGTCGCCTTTGCAGCTCCCGAGCCTCCGCGTAAGACAGATTCCATTCATGCAGATTGCGCATCCGCCCTCGGCAAGCCAGCTATGTCGTCATTTGGTGAACAGGCTCTCAAATAGTTCCTGGGCTCTCGCATACCCCTCTTCCGTGAGAGCCACGGATAGGGCCTTGCTTTTCGGGTTGCTGATATAGCCCTTCTCGTGCAGACGATTCATCGTCTCCCAATCGAAGGCTTTCCACGCCCGAGCCCCGAACGTCTCTTTGGAAGACACCAGATAAACGAGAGCTAACGTGTAATCATCGATCTTGTCGTAATCCACGTCCATTTGATCTCCCGCCTACCTGCCATAGTTGAATCCCACGAACCATTTCCTCGTTCGAGATGGTCCGTCCACTCCGCGAATTCTGCAGCCCCCTCTCGACCACCAGAATGTTCTCTTCATCAGCTTGGCATTAGAGGAGTTCGCTGAGCAAAATCAAGAGTCTGCTGGCTGGAGCGCACACCATCCTGTCGGCCGATGAGCTTGAAATCTCTCGCCCCAAGGCTGATTCGTCCGCCCTTCGGCTCCCAGAAGTCGAGCTCATACCGAAAATACGCCCCTGACTTATCTATGTAGACAGGGTCGGTATAGGCAGCCCGGCGGCAATCATCGACGATCAACTCGCCTGAGGGGCAACAGATGACTCCATAGGGCTCCCGTCGATAAACCGATGTACCCCAGCCTAAATGAATTTCGAGATCAACCATGTCGATGAACGTCAGAGTCGCCGGTACAACAAGGAACTCATGCCCGCCGTCTGGCGAGCAATTCCACTCAGCCAGATAATCGATATCAAGCACCAGATTCCCTTGATGCTCCAGGCGTTGGAAGACTAGCGCATACACCCGAACGTCATGCAGCGATACTTGCTCAAACGCCGACGAATCGAGTTCCATCCTACTCATTCCACATTTCTCCCACGGCATTTCTCCCCACTACCGCCGTCGGCGAGGTTTCCCGGCACTGGCGGCCGAGGTTTGTTCGACATCAGCATCAGACCCGATCTTCTGTGAGTCCTCGTAGAGCGTGTCCGGGCATATATCCTGCTCGTGAGGCCAAACCACCGTGCCACCTTCGGCACGCGCCTGCTTGAAGTACCGGATATCCTCCAGCTCCTTGAATACGCCGAAAGAAAGAAGGTGAGCACAGTCGAAGAGCCCCACCTCGCCATTGGTGAACGTGATCTCCAGTTTGTAGTCGTCCCTGGCCTTAACGTCTCTGACTCTCGGGTTCATACCTCACCTCAACGGATCGATCCTGAACGGCTGTTGCCCGCTGACTGCCAGTTCCCAATCAGCCATGAGTTCATCCCGGTGTATCTCCATCCATGCGTGGACAAGCTTCAGCTTGGCAGGCGGGAGGGCCCCTTCCAGCAACTCACCCTCAGGGATTGCGATCACCGCTTCATCGTCCTGAAATTTCACGTGGATATGCGGCCGATGATGGCGCTTGCTGTCCAGGAAGTACAGCGAAACGATGATTCCGTAGAACATCGAGATTACCGGCATATCGTCCTCCCGTCGGCATACAACATGCTCTTCAACATGATTGTACCATCTGGCACACTCTGGTCAAGGACTTGCCTTTTCTGGCGGGTTTGGTACAATACGCGGTTCGTGCCATCTCGGAAAAAGCAGATGCACAACGGGAGGTGGGAATCGTATAGCAGTGGGGAACCGAGGTTGAACGGGTAGGGTGTGCATCGCACACCGGGAAACAACGACGAGGCCAAGAAATGGTGTGCAGTGCACACCCTGCAAGACTATGGTTGGACTTACAGAGAAAGTAATCAGGATCACCGGCGCGGCCGAGCATAACCTGAAGAATATCAGTCTGGACATCCCTCGCGACAAGCTCGTGGTCATCACGGGCATCAGCGGCTCGGGCAAGAGCTCGCTGGCGTTCGACACGATCTACGCCGAGGGCCGGCGCAAGTACGTCGAGTCGCTCAGCGCCTACGCGCGGCAGTTCCTGGAGCAGATGCAGAAGCCCGCGGTCGGGGACATCTCGGGCCTGCCGCCGACGATTGCGATCGAGCAGCGGAGCGCCAGCAGCAACCCGCGTTCGACGGTGGCGACGACGACGGAGATTTACGACTACTTCCGGCTGCTGTTTGCCCGGGTGGGCCAGCCGCACTGTTGGGTCTGCGGCCGGGAAATCACCAGCCAGCACTCCTCCCAGATCGTCGAGTCGATCCTCTCCCGGCCGGAGGGAACCAAGATTCAGGTCTGTGCCCCGCTGATCCGCGGCAAGAAAGGCGAGCACAAGGACATCTTCGCCAGCATCCAGCGCGACGGATTCGTCCGCGTCCGCGTGGACGGGGCCGTCCACGACATTCGGAACGTGCCCGACCTGAACAAGAACAAGAAGCACGACATCGCGGCCGTGGTCGATAGGCTGATCATCCGCCAGGGCGTCAGTATCCGCCTGGCCGACTCCGTGGAGACCGCGTTGAAGCTGGCCGACGGAATCCTGCTGGTGCTGTTCCAGGGGCCTGGCAACGAAAAGGGCGAAGGCGACGGCAAGTGGGAGGAGGCGATCTACAGCGAGAAGTTCGCCTGTCCCGAGCACCCGGAGGCGAGCCTGGAGGAGCTCTCGCCGAGGCTGTTCAGCTTCAACAGTCCCTACGGGGCCTGCAAAAGCTGCGACGGGCTCGGCACCATTCTGGAATTCGATCCCGACCTCATCGTGCCCGACAAGAGCGTCTCGCTCGAAAATGGGGCGGTCGACGCCTGGCGCCGCAGCGGAAAGCGAATGAACATCTACTACAACCGCCTGGTCAAGCGGTTCTGCCGGGACACCGGCATCAGCAAATCCATCCCGTACGAGGAGATCCCGAAGGATGTCCAGCACATCCTCATGTACGGCACAACCGACGAGGACGAGCGGAAATACGACCTGTGGTTCGAGGGGGTCGTGCCGAACCTCACACGGCGGTGGAAGAACACGACGAGCGAGTACGTCAAGACGCGGCTGCATGGGTATCTGTCCGAGCAGCCCTGCCAGGCGTGCAACGGCGCGAGGCTTCGGCCGGAAGCCATTGCCGTCACCATCGGCGGCATGAACATCCGTCAACTGAGCCAGTTGAGCATCGAAAATGCCCAGCGGTTCTTTGACAAGCTCCAGCTCGATGCAGAGCAGACGATCATCGCCACCCAGATTCTCAAGGAGATCAAGGCCCGGCTCCAGTTCATGACGGATGTCGGCCTGGGCTACCTGACGCTGGACCGCATGAGCAGCACGCTGGCCGGCGGCGAGGCCCAGCGGATCCGGCTGGCCACCCAGGTCGGCAGCGGCCTGGTCGGCGTCTGCTACGTGCTCGACGAGCCGACCATCGGCCTGCACAAGCGCGACAATGACCGACTCCTCGGCATCTTGCAGAAGCTCAGCCAGATCGGCAACACGGTCATCGTCGTCGAGCACGACGAAGACATCATGCGGGCCGCGGACCACATCGTCGATATCGGTCCGGCGGCCGGCACCCACGGCGGCGAACTCATCGCCCAGGGCACGATGGAGGACATCATCCGATGCGAGAGGTCGCTGACCGGCGAATACCTCAGCGGCAAAAAGTGCATCGCCGTACCGGCCAAGCGGCGCTCGTACACGTTGAAGAAGTGCATCGAGGTCAAAGGCGCTGCCGAACACAACCTCAAGGACATCGACGTGAAGTTCCCGCTCGGGGTCTTCATCTGCGTCACCGGCGTCTCCGGGTCCGGCAAGAGCACGCTCGTCAATCATATCCTCCTGCGGGCGCTGAAGCGTCACCTCTACCAGTCGCGCGAGAAGCCGGGTGCTCACAAGAACATCCTCGGAATCTCTCAGATCGATAAAGTGATCGAGATCGACCAGTCGCCCATCGGCAAGACGCCGCGAAGCAATCCCGCCACCTACACCGGGGCCTTCGACCTGATCCGCAAGCTGTTCGCGATGACACGCGAGGCGAAGATTCGCGGTTATACCGCCGGACGGTTCAGCTTCAACGTCAAGGGCGGCCGATGCGAGTCCTGTCGCGGCCAGGGCACCAAGAAAATCGAGATGCACTTCCTGCCCGACGTTTATGTCACCTGCCAGAGCTGCAAGGGCACGCGATACAATCCCGAGACCCTCCAGATCACCTACAAGGGCAAGAACATCGCCGACGTGCTCGATATGCGGATCGAGGATGCGGCGGACTTCTTTGCCAACTTTCCCACGATCGTCCGCGTGCTCAAGACGCTGACCGAAGTCGGGATGGGCTACATGCAGCTCGGGCAGGCATCGACGACGCTGTCCGGCGGCGAGGCCCAGCGAGTGAAGCTCTCCGCCGAGCTGGGCAAGGCCACGACCGGCCACACGCTCTACATCCTCGACGAGCCGACCACCGGCCTGCACTTCGCGGACATTCACAACCTCTTGAACGTCCTGCAGCGATTGTGCGACATGGGCAACACGATCGTCGTGATCGAGCATAACCTTGATGTGATCAAGACGGCGGACTATATAATAGACCTTGGTCCCGAGGGCGGCGACGCCGGCGGAACGGTCGTGGCCGCCGGACCGCCCGAGGAAATCGTGAACAACAGCCGAAGCTACACAGGCAAGTTTCTCAAAGCGAAGCTGTAGGCATTTTTGATTTACGATTGACGATTTACGATTTAGCTTCGCCGGTCGAGCAGGGTCTCGCAGATGGACGTGCGACACTCGCAAATCGTAAATGGTAAATCATAAATCGTAAATTCAGTACAGGAGGTGGCCCATACAAGCCGCACAGGCCCAACCATGGGAATTCGCCTTGAGCAGCGTCCAGGACCTCAGGGACTTGAGTCGCAAGCTGGGCGTCTGTGTCGATGCCGTGGAGGATGTCTCGATTCTGGCCGAGCCGGTCGACTTCGCCGGGCTTACGATTCCCAACTCGCTGGCCGTGCATCCTATGGAAGGCTGCGACGGCGACGCCCTGGGCCGGCCGGATAAGCTCACCTTCCGGCGGTACGAGCGGTTTGCCGCCGGCGGCGCGGGCCTGATCTGGGCCGAGGCCATCGCTGTCGTCCATGAGGCCCGGGCCAATCCACGTCAGTTGTGGTTGCACCGGGGCAGCAAGGAGGCGTTCGCCGCCCTGGTCAAACGGGCTAGGGAGAAGGCTGCCGAGGCGAACGGGGTCAAGCACAGGCCGGTGATCGTTGCCCAGTTGACCCACTCGGGCCGGTACAGCAAGCCCCAGTCCGCCCCCCACCCGATCATTCCGCAGCGCGATCCCTACCGCGATCCGATGGCGCCGCAATCGCAGCCCGACGTGAACCGAAAGAGCCGGATTCCCGAGGACTGGCCGCTGGTCACGGATGAGTACCTCGACCGGCTTCAAGATGCCTACGTCGAGGCGGCACGAATCGCCTTCGAGGTTGGGTTCGACGCGGTGGACATCAAGTCCTGCCACGGCTATCTCATCAACGAGCTGCACGCCTGTTACAACCGGCCCGGCAAGTACGGCGGCCCGTTCGAGAACCGCACGAGATTCACGCTGGAGGTCATCGACAGAATCCGCGCGGAATTCGGCGACGAGGTCCGCATCGTGACTCGCATGGGCGTATACGACGCGATTCCCTACCCATACGGCTGGGGCGTGGACAAGAATGACCACACGAAACCCGACCTGACCGAGCCCAAGAGACTCATCGGCCTGCTACGACAGCGAGGCGTCAGGCTCATCAACATCACCATCGCGAACCCCTACTACAATCCGCACGTGGGTCGCCCGTTCAATGAGCCCATCGTCGGCGGATACACCGAGCCGGAGCATCCGCTCGCCGGCGTGGCACGACTGGTCAGAATCACTGGTGAGATTCAGAAGCAGTTCCCCGACATTGCGCTCGTCGGGACGGGTTATAGCTGGCTGCGAACGCTCTTCGCCAACGTCGGCGCCGCCAATAAAGCGAACGGCCTCGTGACGCTCGTCGGCGCCGGGCGCATGGGATTCGCTTATCCGGACTTCGCGCGGGACATCATCCGCGACGGAAAAATGTACCGGGAGAAAGTCTGCGTCGGGTGCAGTGCCTGCACGCAGATCATGCGGGACAACGGCAAGACGGGATGCGTCGTGCGAGATAACGATGTGTACGGCCCGATCTTCCGGCACGGGCGGATGAGCGACCGGGAGAATCTGCTGCGACTGGCCGCCGCGTGCCGCAAATGCCAGGAGCCGACGTGTCGGCTCGCCTGTCCGGCCGGAGTCGACATCCCGCAGTTTATCAGCCTGTTCCTCGACGGCCGCGAGCGCGAGGCGTACGAGACCATCCGACAGGCAAACGTGTTTCCGGAGGTCTGCGCCTGGCTGTGTCCCGTCGAGCAGCAGTGCCAGGGCCACTGCCTGCAGGGCTTCATCGGCGACGGCCCCCTGCCCATCGCCGAGATCCAAAGGCATCTGGCCGAACAGGCCAACAAGAACGGTTGGTCAAGAGTACGAATCCCGGATAAACCGACCGGCAAGAGGGTCGCAATCATAGGAGCGGGTCCGGCGGGCCTGGCCTGCGCCGCAAGACTGCTCGAAGCCGGCCACGCCGTGGCAATCTTCGATAAGAGCACTGCCTTGGGCGGCACTGTCGAATCCGTTATCCCGCGCGACAGGCAATGTAACTCGCTCAAGAACGAGCTTTCCACGATTTTCGCCGACGTACCTGGGGACCGTATGACCCTGAACCTTGGAAAGACGCTCGACGCCAGTCACAACCTCGATGCGATTCTGTCCCAGGGCTTCGATGCCGCCTTCATTGGGCTGGGCCTGCAGGAATCCGCCAGTGTCGAGCGAAGGCGGCTCAGCGGCCTGTGGGGTGCGATGGATTTCCTCTGTGCCGCCAAGCAGCCGGGCGGGATCAGGGTGGCGGGCAAGAATGTTGCGGTCATCGGCGGCGGCAATACGGCGATGGACGTCGCTATCACGGCAAAGCAGCTCGGGGCCCGCGACGTGTATGTGATCTATCGGCGATCTTTCAAGGAGATGCCCGCCTGGGCCGGCCAGCGCGATCGCGCGATCCGGGAAGGCGTCCATTTCCTCGTCTTGACGCAGCCGCTGGAGTATAACTGTACGGACGGCATGCTCACGGGAATTCGGCTGTGCCCGACGCGCCTGGGCGACCCGGACGCCGGCGGCCGCAGACGTCCCGAACCGATCGAATCCAGCGCGTACAATCTGGAGATGGATGTCGTGGTCGAGGCCGTCGGCCAGGCGGCCCCGGAGGATATCGAACAGGTGCTTCCAGGAATCGAACTCGCCGGCGGCCTTGTGCAAACGCAGGGCGACACACTCGCCACGTCGCGCAAGGGCGTCTTCGCCGGCGGTGACCTCGTCCGGGGGCCATCGACCGTAGTGGCCGCCGTCGCCGACGGCATGAACGCCGCGAAGGAAATCGATCAGTTTTTGCAGCAGCAGCTTTAGGATTTACGAATTGCGATTTACAATTTACGATTTGCAGGTGATGCTCGTCTCTTGCGAAAAACCGTTCGACGAGCGAAGCCAAATGGCAAATCGTAATTCGTAAATCGTAAATTACAGGGGTTTCTTGTATGAGAGATCGACCCGTTGCGATCGTCACCGGCGCCAGCCGGGGCATCGGCCGCAGTGTGGCGCTCGAGCTCGCCTCCCTCGGGTATGACCTGGTCATCAACCGGATGCAGGAGCAGCAGCCGGACGTGCTCCAGGAGGCCGGCGGCCTGGGCGCCCACTGTGAATTCGCACCCGGCAACATCGCCGAGACCCGGGTGCGGGAGCAGATTGTGGAGCTGACGAAGGAGAAGTTCGGCCGCTGCGATCTGCTCGTCAACAACGCCGGGGCCGCCCCGATGAAGCGCCTCGACATCCTCGAAGCCAAGGAAGAGAGCTTCGACCGCCTGCTCGGCATCAACCTCAAGGGCCCCTACTTCCTGACGCAGCTTGTGGCCAACTGGATGATCGAACAGAGAAAGCAGGACCCCAGCCGTCCCCTGCGGATCGTCAACATCGGCTCGATCTCCGCCTATACGAGCTCGCCATCGCGGGGGGAATACTGCATCAGCAAGGCGGGCATCGCCATGATGACCAAGCTCTACGCCGACCGGCTGGCCGAGTACGAGATCGGCGTCTTTGAGATCAGTCCGGGCATCATCGAGACGGATATGACCAGCGCCGTAAAGGAGAAATACGACAAGTTGATCGCCGAGGGGCTGACGCCTATCCGCCGGTGGGGCAAGCCCGGCGACGTGGCCAAGGCGGTCGGCGCCATCGCCGAGGGCCGGCTCGATTTCTCGACCGGAAGCGTCATCAACGTCGACGGCGGCTTTCACCTGAAGAGGCTGTAGGGATTTACGATTTACCAATTACGATTTACGATTTATGATTGGATAGTGCCCTGCGACTTGCGCAGTTACGTTCGCCGGGCGAAGCCAAATCGTAAATGACAAATGGTAAATGGTGAATCTCATATGGACATCAAGGCCACGATCACCACGCTGCTGCAAGACGGCTTCATCCTCGTCTTCAACCAGGACAAGCTCGACATCGTCCGGACGGCGGAGGCCCTGCTGGCCGCGGGGGTCAACAACATGGAGGTCACCTGCCGGATCAGCCGGCCGCTGGAGAAGCTGTCACGGCTCCGCAAGGAGCTGCCCGACTTCGTGGCGGGGTCGGCCAGCCTCATCGACTGGCCCGGCATGCTCGCGATCTACAACCACGCCCATCCGGACGACCCCCTGCCCACCCTTCAGCAGGTGGTCGATGCAGGCGCGTGCTACCTCGTCTCGGCGGTGAATTTCAGTGACGCCGGCTTCCGCGCGTTCGCGGGGCGCGTCCCCATGATCCCGGGCTGCGGCAGCGCTACCGAAGTCGTCACTCAGTTCGCCAAGGGCGCCAACCTGTGCAAGATCTTCCCAGCCCAGGAACTGGGTGGTCCGGCGTTCATCAAGGCGATCGATCCGGCCATTCACAAGACGATCAGCCTCGTGCCGACGGGCGGAACAAACGCGACGAACATCCCCGATTACATCGACGCCGGAGTCCTCGTGCTCGGCGGCTCCTTCAGCATGATCGACAAATCCACCATGCAGAAGATCGTGGATGAGCAGGATTACCGGCTGCTGGCCAAGGAGCTCACTCTGATCAAACAGCTCATCGACCGGCAGCGTACAGCCAAATACCGCGGCCTGGACTTCGCGAAGGCCTCGCTCGAACAGATCAGTCAAAGGACCGGACGCGATTTCAACGTCGACTGACGACCGCAAACTGATCTTGTCGGAAACTTCAATGGAGTGGTGCTGAGCATGGGACGGGCAACCCAAAGGACCAGACGGATCGCAGGCCGGCCGGTCGTGTTTCATCACTACAATACCGTCATCGTCGGCGCCGGGGCCGCCGGCATGAACTGTGCCGTTCACCTCTACGAATTCATGAAGCGCCGGGGCATCGAGGACGCCGCAGATCGGATCGCCGTAGTGACCAGAGGTCTCGGGCTCGGCGCATCGCGCATGAGCGGGTCGGACAAGCAGACGTACTACAAGCTCGGCACTAGTCCGAACGTGCCCGACTGCGCCAAGGCGTTTGCGGACACCCTGACCGCCGGCGGCTGCTGTCACGGCGACCTGGCGCTGGCCGAGGGGATCGGCTCGCTGCGGGAATTCCATCATCTCGTGCAGGCCGGCGTTGCGTTCCCGACCGACGCCATGGGCACGTTCATAGGCTACAAAACCGACCACGATCCGGCCGAACGCGCCACCAGCGCCGGGCCCAAGACCAGCAGATTCATGAGCGAATGCCTGCAGAAGCAGGTCGAGTCGTACGGCATCCGGATCTTCGATCGTCAGGAGGCGGCGCATCTGCTCACCGTTGGCAATGGCAAATCGAAACGCATCGCAGGCGTCGTCACTCTCGATTGCGAGCCGGGTGGCATCGTCAAGGCCGAAGGCCTTGGCGATGGCGTCTCCAGGACCGCGAAGGACCATCGCCAAGCTGCGCTTGACGATGCCACCCGACGAAATCCGCAACTGAACGTTTTCCTGGCGGCTAATCTCGTGCTGGCCGCCGGCGGGCCGGGCGAAATGCACGAGACCACCGTCTATCCGAAGGGCCAGATCGGCATTCATGGCCTCGCCTTCAAGGCGGGCCTGGCCGCCGAGAATCTGACGGAGTCGCAGTTCGGACTGGCCAGCGTCAAGTTCCGCTGGAACGTCTCGGGCACGTACATGCAGGCCATCCCGAGAATCTTCAGCACAGATGCGGACAGCAAACACGAGCGGGAGTTCCTCGCGGATTTCTTCCCCTCAATGACCGCGATGGCGACCAACATCTTCCTCAAGGGCTATCAGTGGCCGTTCGATCCTCAGCGGATCGAGAATTTGCAGTCTTCGCTGATTGATGTTCTCGTGTTCAATGAGAGGCAAAAAGGCCGGCGAGTTTTCCTGGATTTCCGCCAGAATCCCGTCGGCATCGGCGGCATGGGTGCGTTCAACATCGACGACCTCTCGCCGGAGGCGTTCGAGTACTTGCGGGACGCGGGCGCGACGCAAAAGACCCCCATCGAGCGTCTCACTCACATGAATCCTCTGGCCGTCGAAATCTATCATGAGAACGGCATTGACTTGCGCAAGGAGCCTTTGGAGATCGACGTGTGCGCCCAGCACAACAACGGAGGCTTTGCAGTGAATCGCTGGTGGGAGTCGAGCATCCGGCGCACGTTCGTCATCGGCGAGATGGCGGGCACACACGGCGTCAAGCGGCCCGGCGGCTCGGCGCTCAATGCCGGCCAGGTCGGCGGCCTGCGGGCGGCGGAGTATACCGTCCACGCCTACGGCTGCGACGTGGCCGACTACACCGACCAAGCAAAGGAAATCGATCGGCAGGTCCGGGCCCTCGTGGAGAAGCTGGACCGCTGGCGCCGGTCCTCGGGGCCGGCCCCGCAGGAGGTCATCGAGCAGATCCGCGCTCGCATGACAGCCTCCGCCGCACATATCCGCGAGGAGAATGACGCCGGCGAGAGCCTGAAACAGGCCCTCCAATTGCTCAAGGAAATCCAGGACAAAGGCCTGGCGGCGCCGGACGCGCAATCGCTGATTGCGGCTGTCCAGGCGGAGCATCTGGCGATCACAAGCGCTGCGTACCTCAAGGCCATTGTCGAGCTGCTCACGCAGGGCAGCGGCTCCCGCGGCTCGTATCTCGTGGTCAGCGAGCGTGGCGTGCCGATCCATCCCGATGTCATCTACAAGCCCACCGGCAAACCGCTGGCCTTCCGGCCGGAGAATGCGGACCTGAGAAACAAGATTCTTCGCATCGAGTATGATGAGACCTCGCCGGACCTGTTCAAGTGCAGCACGGTCGCCCCCAGGCCGATGCCGACCGGGAGAAAGGCCTTCGAGCTGGCGTGGTGGGAGCACCGCATGGGAAAGATTTACGAGACGTAAAAAGGAGGCCCGATGGCGATTATCGACCTGAAGCCCGAATCACAGTGCAGGTACGACATTCTGTCGCTGGGGGAGGTCATGATCCGTCTGGACCCCGGCGACGAGCGGATTCACACGACGCGATGCTTTCGCGTGTGGGAGGGCGGCGGCGAGTACAACGTGGCCCGCGGCCTGAGGCGGACCTTCCACAAGCGGGCCGCCGTAGTCACGGCTATCCCCGACAATCCCGTCGGCAGGCTGCTCGAAGACCTCATCCTTCAGGGCGGCGTCAGCCTCGAATACGTCCGCTGGGTCCCCTTCGACGGCATCGGACGAAAGACGCGGGTCGGCCTGAATTTCACCGAGCGGGGCTTCGGCGTCCGGGGCGCCGTCGGCTGCTCCGACCGGGCCAATAGCGCCGCCTCCCAGTTGAAGGCGGGCGACATCGACTGGGAGCGGATTTTCGGCCGGGACGGCATCCGCTGGTTCCACACCGGCGGCATCTTCGCGGGCTTGTCCCCGACCACGCCCGATGTCATCATCGAGGCGGTGACAACGGCAAAAGAGCACGGCGTCGCCGTCTCGTACGACCTGAACTACCGCGACTCCCTGTGGCGCGATATCGGCGGCCAGAAGAAGGCCCGGGAGGTCAACCGCGCGGTCGTGCCCCACGTGGACGTGATGCTCGGCAACGAGGAGGACTTCACGGCGGCGCTGGGCTTCAAGGTCCAGGGCATGGACAAGAGCTACTCGAAGCTCGACCCGACGAATTTCAGACGGATGATCGAGAAGGCAGTCAAGGAGTTCCCGAATCTGCGGGTCGTGGCGACGACCCTGCGAAATGCCCGGACCGCGACGAGCAACGACTGGGGCGCTGTGATGTACGCCGACGGGGAATTCTACGACGCCGTGCCGCGGCCGAACCTGGAGATTTACGACCGCGTAGGAGGCGGAGACAGCTTTGCCTCCGGCCTGATCTACGCCCTGATGGAGGGCAAGACGGCGGAGCAGGCGGTCAACTATGGGGCCGCACACGGCGCACTGGCGATGACCACGCCGGGCGATACGACCACGGCGACCCTGAGCGAAGTGGAGAAAGTCATGAAAGGCGCCGGCGCACGCGTGGAGCGATAGGCTCGCGCGAGGAGCCGCCGGCCGAGGGAGGATTATGATCGAAGCGGTGAAATGGATTGGCGGGATCGACGGCACACTGGAGCTGATCGATCAGCGGCGCCTGCCAAACAAGCTCGTCAAGATGAAGATTCGCACGGTCGAGCAGCTCTATCAGGCGATCAAGACGCTGGCCGTGCGCGGCGCTCCGGCCATCGGTGTTGCGGCGGCCTATGGCCCTCTGCTGGCCCTGCAGACGCTCTCCGGCCGGGCACGAGTGCAGGAGGCGATGGACAAGGTGGCGGAGGCCGGCAGTTACATCGCCTCGACGCGTCCAACCGCCGTCAACCTGTTTGCGGCCCTCGGGCGGATCAGGCGCCGGGCGAGGGAGGCAGTCGCAAAGGCGCCGGTGACGGTGCAGCAGGTCCGCCAGGCAATCCTCGATGAGGCCAATGCGATCTACCGCGAAGATGTCGAGATGTGCCGGCAGATCGGCGCCAACGGCGAGAAGCTCATCCCGGACGGCGCCGGCATCCTGACTCACTGCAATGCCGGGGCCCTGGCCACCGCCGGACAGGGGACGGCCCTTTCGGTTTTGTACGAAGCGCACAGCAAAGGCAAACGGTTCGAGGTCTACGCCGACGAGACGCGCCCGCTGCTGCAGGGCTCGCGCCTGACGGCCTGGGAATTGCAGCAGGCCGGCATCAAGGTGACGGTCATCTGCGACAACATGGCGGGCGATCTGATGAAGCAGAGGAAGATTCAGGCCGTGATCGTCGGCGCCGACCGCGTCGCCGCCAACGGCGATACGGCTAACAAGATCGGCACCTACAGCCTGAGCGTGCTGGCGAAATATCACGGAATCCCATTCTACATCGCTGCTCCGTCCAGCACGTTCGACCCGCAACTGGGCAGCGGCGATGAGATCCCCATCGAGCAGAGGAACGCCTCGGAGGTAACCTGGTGCGGCGACGTACACGTCGCGCCCGACGATGTCGGGGTCTACAATCCCGCCTTCGATGTTACGCCCGCGGAGAACATCACCGCTATCATTACCGAAAAGGGCGTTCTGAAGAAGCCCGATCGCGAGAGCATCGCGGCCCTCCTGCGACCGGCAAAGTCAGAGGAGGAATCATCAGATACAGAGGAGGCCGTCCCGGATACCGCCGAGCCTTGACAGTTGCGGCACCCCGCCGACGCCGCTGGGATTTCGGAAGCCGCCGGCGAGCCGTGATCTCGATAGCACCCGCTCGCCGCCGCACTCACTGAACGGCGAGCACCCGCTTCACATCGGGCACACGCTCCTTAAGGATGCGCTCGATGCCCATTCGCATCGTCATGGTCGCTCCCGGGCAACCCCGGCAGGCGCCCTGCAAACGGACCCTGACGCTCTTATCCTCATCCACGCCAATGAGTTCCACGTCGCCGCCATGACCCTGCAGCGCCGGCCGGACCATTTCAATTACGTCTTTAACTTTATCCTCGAAACTCTTCTCAGTTTCGGCTTCATGATCCATCGGATCGGACATAATATTCTCCAGAAAGTGACCGCAGGCTGCCAAGTATTATAGAGGCCCCGCGGCCGTGAGCAACTCTTTTATCTTTACCGCCCGCAGCCTGCGATGTTCGCACTTTTCTCCCGTTTGGCATCTGCGCCCGCTGCACAGAATCTAGGCCCTAAGCCTATTGACAGCGTCTGCGGAGGCACTACGATAGGATGCCCGTGTACACGCTCTGCCATTTTACGTATCGATGTAGGAGTGCAAAACAATGAGAGCTGTATGTGCAAGTGTGTTGCTGGTCGCGCTGGCTGCTGCGGGTTGTGCTTCGAGCCACGGCGAGAGTTACGCCGCGACCGGCTACGATTTCTCAAATCTTGACAAAGTGGCGATCGTCGACGTCACCGGCAAAGTCTCTGGCGACGGCGTCAAGAACCAGATCTCCAACATGTTCGTGATGGAGCTGATGAAGAAGGGCTATACCGTCGTCGAACGCTCGCAGGTGAAGGCCATTCTGAAGGAGCAGGAGTTCCAGGCGTCGGACCTCGCCAGCGAGCAGGGCGCAGCCAAGGCGGGCCAGATCCTGAACGTGCCGGCGGTCATGCTGATCGACATCCCCAAGTACGGCAGTGAGAAGATGAGCATGTCGGCCAAACTGATCGACGTGCAGACAGCCGCCATCCTGTGGATCGGCAGCGGCGACGGCAGCACTGGCAAGACAGCCGCCACGGTCCTCGGGGCCGTCGGAGGTGCAGCGCTGGGCGCCGTCGTCGGCGGACATGATACCGGCGACAGGGTGATCGGCGGGGTGATCGGCGGCGTCGCCGGCGGTGTGGCCGGCAACATGCTGTCGCCCGATCAGGCAAAGCAGGTCAGGAAAGTGGTCGCGGCCGTCGCGAAAAGTCTGCCTCCGCGAATCGCTCAGCCTGTCGCGAAGAAGTGATCGTGCGGATCGAGGTACGTGTTTAGCGCGGAGCTTCCCGTTCGCCGGGTGGCACCGCCAAACTCGTTTGACGGTGCTCATTCGATAGAGCTTGCTGAATCGAAATCCCACGGGCAAACGAGTTTGCCCGTGCCACCCAAGGTTGAGCCCTTCCAAGCTAAACAGATACGGCTCGGGGGGAGCCTCTGCAGAAATCGATCGAGGCTGGGAGTCCATGTGACTCTCAGCCTTGTCATTTTGCAGCGGCACAGGCCCGGTCGGCCGGACGAAACGGCAGCGGCTCGGCGAATTGCACCACGACACGCCGAAGCGCCTGATTGACGCCATCCACGCGGCAGACACGGCCCGAGCGAACAAAGTCCACCATGTCGAACGACTCGTCCGGCCCGTAGCGGGGGACGCTGAAACGAGCCATGATGTGCTGGCCGGGATACGGGCAGCGATCGTCGGCGTGGCACGTGAAGGCCGCCGCACGGCTGGAAATGTCGGCCATCTGGCCCTGCGATAACTCGCCCTGGAAGTCCTCCGCGAACCAGACCGGCCACTGGTAGCACAGCCGTGTCTCAATTCTTCGTTCACCCGTCGTGCTCATATCTGTAGTCCCTCATATCCGTGTATACTTCTGCCGAGTCGAGGGATATATCGGTCTGGTGGGGCGGCGACTTAACCGCTGCCGCCGAGAAAAGGGCGACTCTTTCGGCTGACAGATGCGATTCGCGGTTTCTGCGGTGCAGATGCGAGGTGCAGGCGCGGACACTCAGCGGGCTCTCGGTTTCTCTGTGGGCGAGATTCCTATAATGTGCCGCTGAGCCGTTGCACCAGTTCTGCGAACAGATGCCCCCGCTGCTGGTAGTTCTCGAACATATCGTAACTGGCGCACGCCGGACTCAGGAGAACGACATCGCCCGGTGCGGCGGTCTGATTCGCCAGTTCCACCGCCTCGGCCAGCGACGCGGCGAACTGCACGGGGACTCTGCGTCCATTCTCCGCTCCGGCCTCGATGGCGTCTGCGATCTGGCGGGCAGTTTGCCCGATAAGAATGACGGCTTTGGTGCCGGCCGCGATCTTACTGCCGAGTGTATCAAAGGGCGTGTGCTTGTCGTATCCGCCGGCGATGAGGATTTTGGGGCACTCGAAGGCGGACAAAGCGACCATCGTGCCTTCGGGGGTCGTCGCCTTGGAGTCATTGTACCAGCGGACGCCGTTTGCATCGCCGACCAGCTCCAGCCGATGCGGCAGGGCCTTGAAGTCCGCCAGGCAATTCTGAATCGCCGCATCGGAGATGCTAAAGCACCGTGCGATGGCCCTTGCCGCGGCGAGATTGGATTGATTTGCCCGGCCGGGCAGAGCGTACACGGCTCGAAGCTCGTCGGTGATGTCGTCAGCGCCGAATTGCAGGCTCTTGCGGCCGCGCTGTCGGCGGTACTTCTCGAACCACGAGCACGCGATTTCATCCTCGGCGTTGAAGATGGACACCGCCGGGGCCTTCTCGTCGAGCGATTGCAGCTTGAAGATGCCCTCCTTGGCGGCGCAGTAGGCCTCGAATGTCCCGTAGCGGTCAAGGTGATTCGGCGTCAGATTCGTCAGCAGGGCCACACTCGGCGCTTTTCCCACGTCCGCCAACTGCTCGACCTGGAAACTGGAGACCTCCAGCACCACCAGGTCGTGGGAATCAATCTGATCAAGGATTGTCAAAAGGGGCCGGTCGCCGATGTTTCCGCTGAGCCAGACTTTCCCATACGCGCGCTTGGGCGACTTGGGTCTGGCGTTGTCGAGCAGATGCGCCGTCAGGGTCGTCGTTGTGCTCTTGCCGTTGGCGCCGGTGATCCCGATGATCCGCGCGGGACAGGCCTCGAAGAAGAGGCCGATTTGCGAAGTGACGGTCCTTCCATTGCGCCGCGCGATCTGCAGGAACTCGTTGTCGGGCCGAACCGCCGGGTTGGCGATCACCATGTCGGCGCTCGCAAAATCCTCCGCGTCGTGCCGGCCGAGGTGATACTCGATGTCCGGCAGGTCGGACAACTGCCCGATGGAATCCTGCAACTTCTCCCGCGCCGCCTGGTCTGTGACGACGACGCGGGCCCCGGCCCTGGCCGCAAACCGAACCACATCCACGCCCCCGCCAAACCGCCCCAGCCCCATCACCAGAACCGTCCTGCCAGCGAACTCCACAGTCATACCTCACCAGGGATCGCACCCTTTACGCCTCGATAGATCGAGGCTACGCCCCACGTCAACGGGATTGGCGATACGTCGTGAAAACCCGCCTTCTGCATAAGGCAGCAGAACGCCGGCGGCTGCTGAAAGCTCTCGATGGATTGGTCGAGATATCGGTACGCGCGGCGGTCGCCGGAGATCAGCGAACCGACGAACGGCACGACGAGCCGCAGATACCGCAGGTAGAACCATCGCATGGCGGGGCACGCGGGCAATGAGAATTCCAGGATCGTCGCCGTACCACCGGGCTTGAGGATGCGATGGATTTCGCGCAGAGTGGCGGACGCATCGGCTGTATTACGGATTCCAAACGCCATTGTCGCCGCATCGAACGTGTCCGCCGGAAACGGCGACCCGGAGGCATCGGCACATACCAGCTCGACGCGCGACTCAAGGCCTCGCTTATGCAGCTTCAGCCGGCAGGCCTTCAACATTTCTGCCGAGATATCGATCCCGATCGCTTCGGCAATATCAGGCCGCTCGCGCAGAAGGCTGATCAGCATGTCGCCCGTGCCGGTGGCCAAGTCGATGATCTTAAGGTTGCGGTGTCGCGGGAGTTGCCGGGCGGCTTTGCGGCGCCACGGCGTGTCGCGCCCGAGCGACAGAAGATGATTCAGGAGGTCATACGTCGGCGCGATCCGGCTGAACATCTGCCCGATGGAAGATCCCGCGGGGCCTGGGGCCTCACTTGTGCTGCGCGTATCCGTGTGCATTCGCCATCCTGAGCGACGCGTGGGCGACCTTCGGACCTACCCAAGCTTCGTCTGCATCGCCTTGGACAGATCGATTTTCGCGTCGACCACCGCCTGCTCGATGCACTTTTTCCAATCGTCGCCGAACTCGTCCTTGTACTTGGGCCTCTCGTAGGCGTAGATGATCGAGCGTGATGCGTTGATCAGCGCGCCGGTGCCGTCCGCCTTGCAGAAGCGGATGCAATCGACGGCCTCCGCTCCCTGCGACCCGTAGCCGGGGACGAGGAACCAGACCTTGTCGTATTTCGTCCTCAGGGAAACGCTGGCATCGGGCGCCGTGCCTCCGACGACCATGCCGATATTGCTGTAGCCCTTCTCGCCGATATGCTCGGGCCGGTTTGCGATGTCCCCGATGATCTGCGCCATTTTCTCGTACACGGCTTCGCCGTCGGCGCACTTGACATCCTGGATTGCCGCCGCGGAGGGGTTGCTCGTTCGCACCAGGACAAAGACGCCTTTTCCCTCCTCGGTGGCCGTCTTGGCGAACGGCTCGATTCCGTCGGCGCCGGTGTAGCCATTGATGGTGATCGCGTCGGGTGCCAGCACGTCCTCCATGCCGGTCAGCTCGGAATTCCGCAAAAGGGCTTCGGCGTAGACTTCCGCCGTGTGCCCGACGTCGCCGCGCTTGACGTCGCCGATGATCTCCAGCCCCAGATCGTCGGCCTCGCTGATCAGGGCGTAGTAGGACTCCAGGCCCTCCCAGAGGTACTTCTCGAAGTACGCGATATTGATCTTCACCGCGGGCACCATCGGGGCCACGACCCGCATCGTCTGGGTGCAGAAGTCGAAGATCGCATCGACCGCCGCGGCCGCGTCGAACTCGTCGTTCATCTGCCGATGGCTCGTGATCGCCGGCGGCAGCCGGTTGTACACAGGGTCCAGACCTATCACCAGCGACGTCTTCTTCGACTGAACGGCCTCATGGAGCCGATCTCCAAAGTGGTTCGCCATAACCCGACTAACCTTCCTTTCAATACCTCCCGAAACAGCGATTCGCCGGCACGATGTCGTCATCGCTTGTCCGTATCGCCGCAGAATCCCCGCCGCGTTCACGTCCGGCGACAAAACGAAAACTCCTTGTATCAAAGAATCGGACCACTATAATCATCCGGAGTCCGTCGGGCAAGACAGAATTCGGTCCCGAAGCGCTTTTGCGGAAAAGTAATTTCCGGCGGGAGAACGCGGTGGAGAAACGGAAGAAATCAAGGCGGCGGAGACTCCTCTACTGGCTGGCGATTGATCTGGCCGTGGCGGCGACCGTGATCGGCATGCTGATCTACAAGCCGAGCCGGTACCATCCGGCCGTGCCGCCCGCTTCCGCCGACGCCAACGACCTGGCCGCACATCCGTACCTCTATCGTGACCTGGCCTCCACCTTCTACAATAATGCCCAGAAGCAACGCCCCTTCGAGATGGCGATCCTCGACCAGAGCCTCAATGAGGCGATTGCCCGCATGAAATGGCCTCAGCAGTCCGAAGGCGTCTCGCTCTCGGCGCTCGAGATCCTCTTCGTCCCCGGGCGGATTGTCATCATGGGGACGGCGACCGTGGAAAAGGCCAAGTTCATCGTGACCATCGAGCTGGCCCCGCGCATGGACGATAAGGGATACCTCGATCTGGCGGTCGAGAAGGTCAAGGTCGGAGCCATGAACGTCACCCCGCTGGCCAAGATGATGGGCCATAAGATGTACCGCGAGCAGATCGACACCGGCGCGGTCGACAAGGAGAACATCGGCACGAAGATCGTCGCGTCCCTGTTGAACGGGGAACCCTTCGATCCCGTGATTGAGGCGGAGGACAAGTGGGTCCGGCTGAAAAGCTTCGACATCGCGCCAGGCAAACTCACCGCCCAGTTCGTCCCCGCCAAGCCGAGCAGATGACGACGGATTGACCGAGGCCTCTGCGGCAAGCTTGTGGCAACCGGCGGATTTGCCTGCCACCTACTCAACCGGCCTCAATATCGTGAGCAGCCGCACAATTTCCCGGTAGCATTTATCAAACGAATCCGCCCGCCGTGCGGCCTCCATATCGAAAACAGAAGTCAGGGCGGCCTGATCGGTTGTCTCGGCATATCGCCTGTTGCGCGGCATGTGCCGGCTCAGCCATTCCTTTGCTCCGCGGATGTTCTCCGGGTCCGGGTCAGCAGCCAAGTCCTGCGCAAGGCCACACTGCCCACGCAATGACTCTGCCGCCGCGATGAACCAGGCTTCGTATTCTTTCCTGGCCAAGACGACCGATATTTCCATATCGGATCGAGCACGCCGGGCACGACCAGCGAGGGCAGGTCCTTCTCTGGCGGGACAGCCGCCATCCCGGTCACAATCGATTAGAATCAAGATGCCCCCTCTACTGCGCATCTTTCTTGCCGCACGTTCCACTTGCCGTTCCAGTTCTCCTTCCCTGAGCAAATGTGCCTCTGGAACTCGAAGCACAGGGTCCAGATCAACGGCGGCTCCAGGGACAACTTGCCTGGCAATGCGCCGAATCAGTACCGGAACCGCCTCGACCTCACCATGACCGCTGACAATGGCGGACAGTCGCACATTCATCATCCATCCGGCTTTCCGAAGAGTTCCAACTGCTTTGGCGGCGTTTGCCGAATCGCTTCGAGATCCGGCGTCAGCGAGCCTTGCTTGAGCAACTCGCCGGCAGTGAACAGACGTTCCCGCATGAGGCTCCGGTCCGCCTCATTAAGAGGTCCGATCTTGGTTTCACCGTTCTCGCTCACGACCGCGAGTATCCAATCACCACTCACGTCCTTGTCATCCAGAAGGTCGGGACTGTGACTCGTGACTATGACCTGGGTCGTGTCAGCCGCTGTGCGAAGCGCGTCCCTTAGAACGCCGGCGGCGCCAGGATGAAGGGCCATCTCGGGCTCTTCAATGCCCACCAGCGGAACGCGATTGGAACCCCCGTTGGTCGATTGGAATAGCGCTGTCAGGACGCCCAAAGCTCTTAGCGTCCCATCAGACATGTTCTCCGCATGGAACGTCAAGGGACCGCTGTCGGCGTACGCTCGCTGGTGAAACTCCAGCATCTCCTTCGTGCCTACATGCCTGATGATCACGGCCTCAATCCCGGGAACCACCTTCGAGAGGAATTCGACGACGCGAGTCCTGGCGTTTGGATTGTCCCTACCTAGGGCGTTGAGCACACTCGCCAAGTTGCGTCCGTCACGCAACAGAGCCTCACCCGTATCAGAAGGTTGAAGATCCCTGATTTCGTCAGGGTTGAGATTATAGAACCCCATGCGGGAAAGGGCATCATAGAGTGGTCGAAACTCAGGCAGCCCGGCGGCAGCTACCAAGAGAAGCCGATCCGAGAACGCCGGCGGCATGACCTTGGCGCTTGCCTCAATCACCTTGCCAGACTCGGCGGTGTAAAAACACCCGGCAAGAGCTGACTGCTCGTTCCAAAGCTGACACTCCTCACGCTGAACTTCGAATCCACCTTTCGGAAGCGCACCTACACGAAAAGCATAGTGACCACCCACGCCGTCGCCCAAGTTGAACTCCAGACGCACGCCAAAATGAGTAGGCCGACCTGCACCCGCAGTGCCCTTCGACCTGCGTCGTACCTCGCCAATCCCCCCTCTTCCCCTGAGAGACTGTTCGAGCGACCCATGCAACGATTCGGCAACCAGGCGTAAGGCGTCGAGGAAATTGCTCTTGCCGGCTCCATTAGGCCCGACGAGAAAGGTCAATGGACCAAGATTGACGGAACACTCGGCGATGCTCTTGTAGTTCCTCAGAACAACGCGTTTCAGGAAGACGGGACCCGCCATAGTAGTACCTGCCATTGACCGGACATCACCGCCAGAGGGTCAGACAAGCAACACAGCACCTCCACCGGACCAAGCATGTTACGCCTGTCGTCAACCACTGTGAAGGTTGATCCTAACCGCCCAGCAGTCAATGGTCAACGTAAAACGTGCAGAGTCCGGCGGAAACCGTTTCTCGGCCAGCGTACAAGGACAAGACTATCGACCGGGTCTATCCCAGCTTCTTGGCCAAGGAGTCGCGCTGGCGGCGGATGCTGGCGGGCAGGTGGTCGCCGAACTGGCCGAGGAACTGATCGATCTCCTTCAACTCGGCTTGCCAGCCCTGGCGGTCCACCTCGAAGAGCTTCTCCATCTTCTCTCTTGGGATGCTCAGGCCCGACGTGTCGAGGTCGGCGACGTTGGGGACCAGGCCGATGGGGGTCTCTTTGGCGCCGACGCGATTGTTCGCGCGGTCCAGGATCCACTTGAGCACGCGGATATTGTCACCGAAGCCCGGCCAGATGAACTTGTTCTTGTCATCCACCCGGAACCAGTTGACGGCGTAGATTTTCGGCGGGTGCTTGAGCCGCTTGCCCATGTTGAGCCAATGGCCGAAGTAGTCGCCCATGTTGTATCCGCAGAACGGCCTCATGGACATGGGGTCTCTGCGAAGCTCGCCGATCTTGCCGACGGCCGCCGCGGTGGTCTCCGAGCCGGTCCTGGCCCCCGTGAACACGCCGTGCTCCCAATCGAAGGACTCGGCCACCAGCGGGATCAATTGCGTCCTTCTGCCTCCGAGCAGGATCGCCGAGATCGGCACGCCTTGAGGATTGTCGAATTCCTTGGACAGGGTCGGAGCGAAGTAGAGCGAGACGGTGAATCGCGAGTTGGGATGCGCCGCCTTGCCCTCCTGGCCGGGCGTCCATGGCTTGCCCTGCCAGTCGGCGATGCGCTTGGGTACGGCCCCGTCGGCGCCTTCCCACCACGGCTCGTTCTTGTCGAGGTCGAGTCCTGTATTGGTGAAGAGCGTCGGGTAGAACTGGGCCGCCTTGAGCGTGCGGACCATGTTCGGATTGGTCTTCATGGAAGTCCCCGGCGCAACGCCGAAGAATCCCGTCTCCGGGTTGATTGCGTAGAGCCGGCCGTCGGGACCGATATTCAGCCAGGCGATATCGTCGCCGATTGTCCAAATCTTATAACCGGGCAGCGCCGATTCGAGCATGGCGAGATTCGTCTTGCCGCAGGCGGAAGGGAATGCCGCCGTGATGTACGTGATCCGGCCCTCGGGGTCCTGGATGCCCATGACGACCATGTGCTCGGCCAGCCAGCCCTCGCGCTGGCCCAGGCACGAGGCGATTCTCAAGGAGAAGCACTTCTTGCCGAGCAGCGCATTGCCGCCGTAGCCCGAGCCGATACTCCAGACCAGACTCTCCTGCGGAAAGTGCATGATAAGCCGCCGGCTGGGATCGAAATCCCCGACCGAGTGCAGGCCTTTGACGAAGTCGTCGCCCGTGCCGATCATATCGACGACCTTCTTGCTCATGCGGGTCATGATCCGCATGCTCACAGCGACGTAGCTGATGTCGGTGATCTGGACGCATTTCTTCGCATACGGCGAATCCGGGTGGCCCATCATGTAGGGCAGGACGTACATCGTCTTGCCTCGCATGCAGCCGTCGGCCAGCTTCGTCAGCTTCTCCTTCGCCTCGGCAGGAGACATCCAATTGTTGTTGGGACCTGCCTGCTCCTTCTCCGGGTGACAGACGAACGTCAACTGCTCCGTGCGAGCCACATCCGTCGGGTGACTGCGGTGCAGGTACGCCGTAGGCCAGGTCTTTTGATTCAGCTCCCTGAAGATAGGCTCCGCGCCGATCTTCTCTTCTTTGATCCCGATCTCGATCAGCCTGCGCGCCTCTTCTTCCGAGCCGTCGCACCAGTAGATTCTGTCCGGCTTGGTCAGCCTTGCCTGCTCGTCCACCCATCTTTCAAGCGCTGTCGCCATATTCTGTCTTTCTCCTTGCCTGCGGGGTTCTGCAAGCACAGAGTCACCACGCAGTTGCCCAAATTTTTTCACGGGTCCTGTGTACGCGCTGCCGCTCAACTCTCTGCCTGGGGCAGGCGGCTGCTGTTCCGCGCATACACCATGTCGATTGCATGTGTGCCCGGGGGTCCCCAAGAGCCACGGAATTCTACCGGTCCGGCGGAACCGTGTCAACGGATTTTCTCAGCAAACCCCGTTTGTCAGTGCCAGAAGCGATAGCGAGGAGTCAGGAAACGGAAGACCCGTGTGATCCGGTGGCTCGTGTCCAAATCGCCGTGCGCCTGCTCCTCGGCAAAGTCGGGGCCCAGGACCTCCGTGAAGTACTCTTCCACAGCCTTCTCCAGGTCCTGCTGCGGCATGTGTGTCTTGCGGATCATGCCCAGTTCGCCGTAGTCGAGCCACACGCCGGCGCAGCGCGGACATTCATCGATCTCCACCTGCCGCTTGACATTGAAGAAATGACGCAGCATCACGATCTTTTCGCACTTGGGGCAGTTCCGCTTTCGAGTGTAATCCACCTTGACCGTCTCGTCCCTCGGCACGTTGAGCAGTGCCTCTCCGGCTGTTTCATGCGGATCGTCGAATTTCCCCAGCTCATAGTTGTCGAACCAAAGGCCGCCGCAGCCGCCCTTGCACGCCTCGACCGAGACATCCCCCACCAGGATCGTCTGCAACGCTCTGCCGCACGCCGGACACTTCATCGCTGCCTGCCTTTCCATTCTCTTGCCGGACAGGTCTTCCTCGTGCCGCCCCCGTCTCTCCACGAGACGAAAAGACCTTTTGTGCAAAATACCGCAAGTGCCCCAGCCCGTCAATCGCCTTGAATCACGCCTCTCCCCGGTTGACCTGTGAATGGCAGCCTGATATAATCATCATTCGATGAGCGACGTCTTGATACGGATCAAACTCGTGTGCGAGCCGGAGGGCGAAACGTACTACTTCCTGATCTCGTCCAAGAAGGCCATTTGAGAACACATGAATACACTACGAATTACGATCTGCCCGTCTTGCAGGAGCACCAAGATCCGAAAGGTGCGGCGTAACTGGTCCGGACGCTTTCAGGGTCGGTCTTACACGGTCCGGTCGCTGGAGTTCTACGAATGCCCGGTCTGCGGCGAGAGAGTCTACGACCGCCAGGCGATGCGGAAGATTGAACACCATTCGCCCGCCTTTGCCAAAACGCACGCCGATTCATAGGAAGAGCCCTACGGGTTTGATCGCATGGCTCAGATGGGCAAATCGAAGAAGTAGCGCGTACCTTCGATTTCCCCTCGCGAGGAATCGAATCCCCTGTGATCGGCGTCCATCCGTGTCCATCCGCGGTTCCATCTTCGATTTCGTTCTGCAGTTTTGCCATTTGATTCTTGATACTTGATCTACTTCGACGCCTCGTCGCCTCCAGCTCCGTCTTCCGACCCAGTCATCAATCATGAATTATCGATCATCAATCGTGGGCCTCCCACCACAGGCGCGGGTAGTCCTTGCCTTCGTCGATCCACCAGATGTCCTCGGAGCCGTTGGCGGTCTCGCCCACAAAGTCCCACCCGGCGGTGAGGAATGTCACGGCGGTTTGCATCTCGGCGGTCGTCTTGCCAATCCCACCGCCACCGGTAGCCAACCCGCAAGCTTGAGTATCCCACAGGCAATTGGTCCCTGTGACAAGGTCCGCGATTCCCACCAGCCCACCGACATCCGATCTGCCGCCGACGGCGCTAGCGCTGTAGCACCGGCTCACGACGCAACTCTCGGTGTAGCCCACCAGCCCGCCGACACGGTCATTGCCCCGGACTGCACCGATGCTGTAGCAGTCGCTCATCTCGCCGGTGTCGATATAGCCCGCCAGCCCACCGATAGCCTCATCGCCGCAGACGGCGCTCGTGCTGTAGCAGCAGGTTATCGATTCCAGGTCCTCCCCTGCTCCCAATAGCCCGCCGATGTCATAACCACCGCTGACGGCGCCGGTGCTGTAGCACGAGGCGATGCTGCCGTAGGCCGAGCCGACGAGGCCGCCGACGCGAGCAGAGCCGTTGACCGAACCGATACTGTAGCTCGTGGCGATGCTGGCGTGATAATAATTGTAGCCCACGAGGCCCCCGACGCTCCCGGCGTCCCCAGATCCTGTGACAGCGCCGGCGGTCCGGCTGGCGGCGATGCTACCACAGTTCTGGCCCACGAGGCCGCCAATCTCGCTGCCCGCCCCGCTAACCACACCAGTGCTGCGGCAGCCCACGATCATCCCCATGCTGACTCCCACCAGGGCGCCGACGTAACTGCCGGTCCCGATGACTTCCGCGGATCCCAGGTCCAGGTTAGAAATGACCGACCCGGAGCCTGATCTCCCGAACAAGCCCAGGGGTCCGCCACCTCGGATATGGAGGTTGCGGATCGCACAGTGATTGCCGTCAAAAGTCCCGCCAAGCCAGGGGACAACTGCCATTGACCATTTGATTTCCGACAGATCCACGGATGCTGCCAGGCGGTAGTACGCCGTGGGCTCGGACCATATGGTGCCCAGGTCGCGAGCACTGCGAATCAGATACGGCTGCTGGGCCGTTCCTGACCCCTCCGGCATCATCGGACTGTCGCCCGCAAAGCAACGCAACCGGGGATAATCCCCTGGCGACATCTGCCAGTAGTCGCAGGTGCCATTGCGGTTCTCATCAGCGAAATCCCATCCGGCGTCCAGATATGTGCCAGCCGTCTGCATCTCCGCCGTCGTCATGCCGACTCCGCCTTCACTGGCGGCCTGGCCTGAAGCCTGGGTGTCCCACAGGCAATTGGTCACCCCAGTCCCTTCGGCTCCGGTCCCTACCAGCCCGCCGACATACGATTCGCCGCTGACGGCGCCGACACTGTAGCACTGGCCCACTTCCCCGCCCATGAGATAGCCCACCAGCCCGCCGACTCTGGAGTCGCCGCTGACGGCGCCGGTGCTGCAGGCGGCGGCGATACTGCCGCGAAAATAGTTGTAGCCCACGAGGCCGCCGGCGAGCGAGCCGCCCATGACCGGGCCGGTGCTGTAGCTGGCGACGATGCTGCCCCCGTTGCCGCCCACGAGTCCCCCGACCTCCCAAAATCCGCTGACCGTGCCGGTGCTGTAACTCCTCGTGATCGCCCCATCATTGTCGCCCACGAGCCCTCCGATCGGCTCAGTCCCATGGATCGCAGCGGTGCTGTAGCTCATGGCAATGCTGCCCTCGTTGAAACCCACGAGACCGCCGACGAACCAGAGGCCCCTGACCAGACCGGTGCTGTGACACCGGGCCACAATGCCCCGGTCGTTGTGAGCCACCAGCGCGCCGGCGAAATCGCCCGAACCGGTTATGTCGATGTCTACCAGGCTCAGGTCTCTGACCTCCGCTTCGGATGTCAACTGGCCGAACAGGCCCAGGTAACCCTTGCCCGCAATCGTCAGATGCGAAATGGTATGGTCACTGCCGTCCAAGGTGCCAGTGAAGGCAGTCCCGTCAAACTCCCAGTTCGCCTCGTTGACGTCCCGTGCGATGACCGCGTTGTCGAAGACTTTACGGCCGGGCAGGTTGGGGTCCAGGTCGATGTCGGCCGTCAAGATGAAGTGTTTGTCATAGTCCTCGGGAGTCTCGCCGAGGGCGATCAGATCGGCAGCCGTGGCGATCTGGTACGGGTCGTTGGGCTCTCCCGTGCCTCCGCTGTATTTCGCCTCGGCTGGACAGGCCGTAAGCCCGGCTGCGATCAGCAAAGGGATTATCCACGGGACTTGAAAACCCCTCTGCGCGATCATTCTGCTATCCTCCGCCGCTTACATTCGAGCAAAACGGACAACCGCCTGCCCAACGATACAGGGTGCGCAACTGCGTCCATTGAATTGCTAAGGTAGTGTACCAGATCGGCGGGGCTCGCGTCAACATCCTCGCGGAAAGGTGGCGGGCCCGCCGCGCATGAAGAAAGCCGGGCGGTGACAGAGCCCGGCTTGGCTGTTTTGGAGAGAACGCCGCTCACTTCACGGCGAATGTGTACTCGTACGTCGTGTCTTTGTCGAGGTCTTTGCCCTGGCAACGAAGCACAAAGCCCGCGCCCGTTTTCTCGTATAGGTAGTCCCCATCACTGAATGGGTCCTTTGGCAGGTCCGTCGGCAGGCGCTCGGGGAGCGCCCCGGTCTGCGTCCTAGCGATGAGAATCTCGATCCCCACGCGCAGAGCGTTGGCCCGCGCCTGGGCTTTTGCCTCGATGCTGTAGACCCGGTTCAAGGCCGGCACAAGAGCCGCCGTCAGCACGGCGTCCGGATTCTTGCCTACCTCCTGCGTCATTCGATCCACCATCGCCTTGAGCTCGGCGTGCTTCTTCTCATATGACATCGGGGCGGCGAGGGTCGCCTGAAGGGCCGTCATATACCGCTCGTAGTACTCTCGGTTCCTGGCCAGGAACGCCTCATCGACCTTCGCGGGCAGCACGTTCGGTGTTGATCCGTCGGCACTCTTCAGCACGTCCATGATCTCGTCGAGTCTGTCCATCCGCATCATGTCCAAGGCCATTTCCTGCTCCAGCTTCAGGCCCTTGGCAAAGGAAGGCGCCGGCGTGGAGACCGTCAGCAACTGCCCTTTCAGCCGTTGCAGCACCTGCGGATCGGGCGACGTCATGCCCAGAATGTCCCGAATGCAATCGTCCGCCAGCGCATCGATCGCATGGGCCACCAGAAGCGAGATCACGATTCCATCATCCACGTGACGGGCCAGTTTCTTCGTGCTCAGGCAGCGCTCCAGCGCCTCATCGTAAGCGCCTTGGGCGGCCAGAAGCCGGGCATCGGCCAGCATCAGCTTGGACAGCCGCCGGCACTGGGCAAGGTGAGGAAGGGCCGCCGAAAAGCCCTTCGAGTACACGATTCCCCAGTTGCAGTGCTCTCTCTCGGTGGCCATCAGGGCGTAGTTGATCGTGCTGCGACAACTCTGAACGTACTCTTTGACTTTGTCGTTGGGGCTGATTGTCCCCTTCACGAGGTCGTCGAGCAATTGTGACGTTGCCTCGTCCGGCTGCTCATCCAGAAGGAACGCCTGGTAATAGAGCAACGCCGCATTGTCCGGGTCCGGCGGATAGGCGAACGCCGCCGACGCGGCAGCCAGCAGGACCACGGCAATGCACCCGCCTCGCACGATGGACACGATGGATATGTCGTTCTTCGCGCTCATAAGAAGCTCCCTTCAAATCTTGGTTGTGTCAACCTTCCAACAACTCCTTCAATGATATGCTGGTTGTCCGCGGTCCCAACATTTTCAAAGCTTTGTCGAATTGCCGATCCAGCGCCTCTGTTCCCCCTCGCCGATACGCCGCCTGTAGCGACATCATCGTCATCATCTTGGCCGGCGACTTGGCCATCGACCGGGGCGACCCGGCCGGCTGACCCGGCCCATGCCCATCGCGACTGAGAACGAACAGGCCCACCGCTACCGCAATCGTCGCCGCCACAGCGAGTCTGCCGATCCAAGATCCCCAGACCACTCGCACGGTGCGGCCGGCATTGGAAACGGACTGTTTGCCCTCGCCGCCACGGGAAAGAAGCACTTGGTACTCGTCACGGTGCTTCTGCTTCCATGATTCCGCGTCGAACGCGGGCGTGCTGCCGTTGATTGCCCGCTGAAGCTGACTATCGAGCCATTTTTCGTCTTTTCGCTCGCTCATAGGCACACCTCGTCAAACCCGTCCCGCCGCAGGTACTGGGCCAGTTTCCGCTTGGCCCGCCGCAGCCGGCCGTTGATCGCCTGCTCGGAGATGCCCAGCACCGCCGAGATCTGCTCATACGACAGGCCGTCATAGAACCGCAAATAAACCACTTCCTTTACCTCCGCCGGCAGCCGGCTCAGTGCCCTCTTCACCGCCTCCCCGGCCGTGTCGCGGGCTTCCAGCCCGCGATCCGAGGGCGAGACCGTGTCGTAGGCATGCTGCCCGCGATCCGAGGGCGAGACGCCCTCGACACGCACGGCCTCTTCCACCAGATCACCGACCGTTGACAATCCCCGCCGCACGCGAGCCAGGTCCTTCGCCTCATTACGGCAGATGGCGGCCACCCACCGGCCGAACTGCTCCGGCTTGCGAAGCCCCGGCAGATGCACCGCCGCCTTGGCAAACGCCTGCTGAGCCGCATCTTCCGCCAGGTGCCGGTCCCCGATGATCGCATGGCCAATGGCCACCATCGGCCCATAGTAGCGCCGGCACAGCTCCGTAAAGCTGTCCCCGTCGCCCCGAGCCGCCCGCTCGACCAGCACATTGTCAGGCCTGTCGTTCACCGCATCTCTTCCCGACGCTGCCAAAGAACACTCGACCTTTACCCGTTCTCACCTCAAAGACCCGCCCCAAGGCAGGAAATGGGCGCTCCAATCACGTTTTTTCGATTATACTGCCTGAACACAAAATATCGCCCGTCAGGCTCATTCAAAATCTTTTGACGGTCTCGCGACGTACAACTATAGTATCGGGTTTTACAGCCGGTCGAGCGGAAGTGTGTTGGAGCGTTGGAGCCGTGAATGGATAACGAAAAGATCGTAGCCAAAGGTATCACATTCGACGATGTGTTGCTGATCCCCGCCCGCAGCGATTTCGTGCCCAGCCAGGCGGAAACGAGCACGAGGCTCACCCGCAACATCGGGATCAATATCCCCATCGTCTCCGCGGCCATGGATACGGTCACGGAGTCCGCCCTGGCCATCGCGCTCGCCCAGGAGGGCGGCGTCGGCATCATCCACAAGAACCTGCCGGTCGAAGCCCAGAAGCGCGAGGTCGCCAAGGTCAAGCGGTCGGAAAACGGCGTAATTCTCGATCCCATCACGCTCTCGCCCAGAGAGCCCGTGCGAAGGGCACAGGAGCTGATGAATGAGCAGAACGTGTCCGGCATCCCCATCGTCGAGGGCAAGAAGCTCGTCGGCATTCTGACCCGCCGCGATCTCAAGTTCCTGCGAGACTACGGCGTGCAGATCGACACGGTCATGACGAAGAAGAATCTCGTCACCGGTCCTGCCGACACCACGCTGGAGCAGGCCAAAGGAATCCTGCAGGAGCACAAAGTTGAGAAGCTTCTGCTGGTCAACGGGCACGGCGAGCTGGCCGGGCTGATCACGATGCGAGACATCGACCGTGTGCAGCAGTATCCGCGAGCCGCCAGGGATAAGCGTGGCCGGCTGCGGGTCGGGGCCGCCGTCAGCGTCCACGAATACGATCGCATTGAGGCCCTGATCGCGGCGGACGTGGACATCATCACGGTCGATACCGCCCACGGCCATTCGCAGAATGTCATCGACACCGTCAAGAGGATCAAGGCCAACTACAAGATCGACGTGATCGCAGGCAATATCGCGACCGCCGACGCCGCCAGGGACCTGATCGACGCCGGCGCCGATGCGGTCAAGGTCGGCATCGGGCCCGGGGCCATCTGCACGACGCGCATCATCTCCGGCGTCGGCGTGCCCCAGATCTCCGCCATCATGGACTGTGCCGGGGTCGCCAACAAAGAAGGCATTCCGGTGATCGCCGACGGCGGCATCCGCCAGTCCGGCGACATCACGAAGGCCATCGCCGCCGGCGCATCGAGTGTGATGATCGGCTCGCTGTTCGCCGGCCTCAAGGAAAGCCCCGGCCAACTGGTCATTTACAAAGGCCGGCAGTTCAAGGAGCATCGCGGCATGGGCTCGCTGGGCGCGATGGTCAAAGGCTCGGCCGAACGCTACGGCCAGAGCAGCAAGACTGACATCGGCAAGCTCGTCCCCGAAGGCGTCGAAGGCCGGGTCCCCTATCGCGGCACGCTCGACGACTTCGTCTATCAGCTCGTCGGCGGCCTGCGGGCAGGCATGGGCTACTGCGGCGCCCGCAACATCGAGGAGCTGATGACCAGGACCCGCTTCGTCCGCGTCACCACCGCCTCCGTCAGCGAATCCCATCCCCACGACATCCAGATCACCAAGGAGGCCCCCAACTATTCGGCCAGTTTGCCCTTCGAAGACTGAAGGGAAAATCGCGGATCAAAAATCAAAAATGTGGAATCGCTTCGCGATAGTATTATCGACTTTTCATATATCATTTTGATTCTTAATACTCGACTTCTGATTTATGAAAGAGATGATCGCCATCCTGGACTTCGGCAGCCAGTACGTTCAACTGATTGCCCGCCGGGTCCGCGAGCATAACGTCTACTCGCGCATCTACCCGGCGAGCACGCCCGCCGCCGACCTGGCGAAGCTGCCGCTCAAAGGCATCATTCTCTCCGGGGGCCCGGCGAGCGTCTACGTGCCCAACGCCCCGCGCTGTGACGAGGAGGTTTTCGACCTCGGCATCCCGGTCCTCGGCATCTGCTACGGCATGCAGCTCGGCTCGCAGATGCTCGGCGCCCAGGTTGTCCGCGCCAAGAACCACGAGTACGGCCGGGCCAATCTCACTATTCTCGACAAGAGCGATCTCTTTAGCAACCTGCCCGACGACACCCTGGTCTGGGCCAGCCACGGCGACCAGGTCACCAAGCCGCCGCAGGGCTTCATCAGGCTCGCCGAGACGAAGACCTGCCCCTACGCCGCAGTACGCCACGCGGACAAGAAATTCTTTGGCGTCCAGTTCCATCCCGAGGTCAGCCACACGCCCAAGGGCGCGGAAATGCTCAAGAACTTCCTCTACGGCATCTGCGGCTGCACCGGCGACTGGAAAATGAGCGATTTCGTCAGCGAGTCCGTCGAGAGCATCCGCCAGCGAGTGGGCGACGCCAAGGTCATCTGCGGCCTCAGCGGCGGCGTCGACTCCTCCGTCACCGCCTCGCTCATTCACCAGGCCATCGGCGACCAGCTCGTCTGCATCCTCGTCGATAACGGCCTGCTCCGACGCAATGAGCGGGAAACCATCGTCTCGACCTTTCGCGACCACTTCCGCATGGACCTTCGAGTCGTGGACTGGTCGAGCCAATTTCTCGCCGGCCTGGCCGGCGTCACCGACCCGCAGCAGAAACGAAAGATCATCGGCGCCGAGTTCATCAAGGCCTTCAAATCCGAAGCCTGCAAGATTCCCAACGCCCGCTTCCTCGCCCAGGGCACCCTCTACCCCGACGTGATCGAGTCCGGCCACAAAGACGGCAATCCCGCCGCCAACATCAAGCTCCATCACAACGTCGGCGGCCTGCCCGCTCAGCTCGGCTTCGAGCTGATCGAGCCGCTGCGCGACCTGTTCAAGGACGAGGTCCGCGTCGTCGGCGAGTACCTCGGCCTGCCGGAGGACATCGTCTGGCGTCACCCCTTCCCCGGCCCCGGGCTGGGCGTCCGCATCCTCGGTGAAGTCACGCCGCAGCGCCTTGAAGTGCTCCGCAGCGCCGACGAAATCCTGATCGACGAGATCAAGGCGGCCGGCCTCTATCGCAAGGTCTCGCAGACGCTCGCCGTGCTGGTCCCCGTCTCGACGGTCGGCGTCATGGGCGACGAGCGAAGCTACGAGAGCGTGATCGCCATCCGATCTGTGGACACCACCGACTTCATGACCGCCGACTTCTCGCACATCCCCTACGAGGTCCTCGGCACGATCTCCAGCCGGATCATCAACGAGGTCCGAGGCGTCAACCGCGTCGTCTACGACATCTCCAGCAAACCCCCCGCCACCATCGAGTGGGAGTGATCTGAGATTGCAGATTTGAGATTGTAGACTTCGCATTGCCTCCTCGTGGCGAGGGCATCTTGCCCCTGTTCCGCTGGTCGCCCCGTCGCGGCTTCACGCAGGGACAACCCCAGGGCACCCGGGCAAGGCAGAGCGGCAACCCTGTATCCGAGCCCTGGAAACGCCGGGTCTGCGCGAGGGCACACCTCCATCTTTCCGCTCGGTATGCAGATCGATTGAACTGCCGAGCGGCCGGACAGTATCAATAAGGGCGCTTGTATGGTAATGTCGAGGTCCCGATGGAACAGAGAATGATAACCGGGAAACGCTTCGATCCTGTTGTCACCACACTGACCGCCCTGCTGGTCGTTGTGGTGGGATGGGTGGACTACTTGACGGGAGAGGAACTGTCTGTCTCCATCCTCTACCTCATCCCCGTTTGCCTGTGCACCTGGCGGATCGGTCGCCGGTGCGGACTGGTCACTGCCTGGGCCAGCGCGATGGCCTGGTTGGCAGCCGACCTGGCGGCCAGCGAAAGGCAGGGACACCCTCTCGTCCCCTACTGGAACGGTGCGGTGCTGCTGGGCACCTTCTGGGTGGTGGTCTACCTGCTGTCGGCGTTGAAGGTCCTGCAGACAAGCCTCGAGGACAAGGTCGAGCAGCGCACGTCGGACTTGCGCAGCGAGATCGCCGAACGCACGCGGGCGGAAGACGAGTTGACGCAGGTCAACCGCGAGCTGGTGCAGAGCCGGGAGAAGCTGGTCGAGGCATTGTCTGATCTGCAGAAGTCCCACGCCGACCTCAAGGCAACACAGTTGCAGCTCATCGAGGCGGCCAAGCTGGAATCCGTCGGGCGGCTGGCGGCCGGCATGGCGCACGAAGTCAAGAACCCGCTCATGACTCTCACGATGGTGGCCGATTACCTCGCCCAGGTCATTCCCGCCGGCGAGCCGGACGCCGCGCCTATGCTGCAGGACATGCGCGATGCGATCCAGCGAGCCAACCGGGTGATCAGTGAGTTGCTGGAGTTCTCCCGGCCGGGCGATCTGACGCTGGCGCCGGAGGATTTCCACGCGATCGTGGATCGAGCCCTGTCCCTGGTCAAGCTGGAGACGACGCGTCATCACATTGACGTCGTACGCCGGTTCAGTGAGGCGTTGCCGGCGGTGCCCGTGGACAAGAACAAGGTAGAGCAGGTCCTCGTAAACGTTTTCATGAATGCCATTCAGGTCATGCCCCAGGGCGGCACGCTCACCGTCCGGACCTCTGTCACTCCGGCTGGCGAGGACGGCTCTGGGGCATTGATGGCGGAGATCGACGACACCGGACCGGGCATTCCTGACGCATATCTGACGAAGGTATTCGAGCCGTTCTTCACGACGAAGCCCACCGGCCAAGGCACCGGCCTGGGCCTTTGTGTGGCGCGGCAGATCATTCAATTGCATGGCGGGACCATTGAGCTCCGCAACCGCGCGGAAGGCGGCGCTCGTGTCACCATCGTGCTCCACCCCAACCAAAGGAACAGACCATGGCAATGAAACGCATTCTCGTCATCGATGACGAGGCCAGCATCACCCGGACGATGAAGGTGAATCTCGAACGCACCGGCGTCTACACGGTCCGGACGGAGAACCAGGCCGCTCATGCACTGGCGGCGGCACGCGAGTTCAAGCCGGATTTGATTCTCCTGGACGTGATGATGCCGGACAAGGATGGCGGCGAGGTCGCGGGGGAGATTAAAGCCGACCCCGACCTGCAGCACGTGCCCATCGTCTTCCTGACGGCCATCGTCAGCAGGAAGGAAACCGGCGGCGAATACCTCGAGAGCGGCGGACAGACCTTCATCGCCAAGCCGGCGGACCTGAACTCGCTCATCCAGTGCATCGAGGAAAACACGAGGCCGTGACCACATAGCAATTGGATCTGTCACGTGCTCTTTCTTCCCGCGCAACGAGGCCAAGAGCAGCCGGCCCTCACATGCACAGACCGCCGCAACTGTGCGCGAATCCCACGACTGGTCCCTTCCACGCCCCGCCCGACAACCGCCCATTGCACCCTCCACCACAGTCATCAATCCAAGGGGCCCCGCCCGGCCGCAGCCCACCGCCTGAAACCTACGCCTGTTTTCCTGATTTCCATTTGCATCATCGCTTGCTCTGTTGTATAATCCCGGCAGTTGAGCGTGACGGCTTTGGAGGCCGAAGAATGACTTCGAAGAATGTACCTGACACCATCTCGTTCCCAGCCATTGGGATGGCGAAGGATACTTGTTATGGTAGCGATGAACGACATTCAGGCCGTGGTGGACCGCATCGCGTGGTGCTCTTCGGATCGCATGCCCGCGGTACGGCCACGAGTGACTCGGACGTGGACCTGCTGGCTCGCCGGCCGGACGACACGCAGCGCGGTTACGCCCAGGGCGACCCGCTGATCCGAGAGGCCCTGGACCAGGGACGGGTGCTCTATGTGCGAAAATAATCGGTGACTGTCACGAATGGCATGAAGATAACGATAAGTCGTTGTAAGGCAAGGGCTTGACAAGAAGGCCTCCTTTATCTTGTTTGGGTTGGTAGTAGACAGATCAACTCAAGCAGAAAGGAGGCCACAGATGGCGAGGATAACGTACTGGCGAGACCTTCTCAAGAACGATTTGTGGGGTCGTCTGGCTCTGCTGGCGGAGGGTTTATCAGCCAAGGATCTCATTGTGGTGCCCGAGGACTACCCCTGGCGAGATCGGATCTGGAATCCCATGTTGACGTTCTGGACGTTCCTGGTTCAGGTTCTGCACCCCGGGTCCGCTTGCCGGGAGGCGGTTGCTCTGGTGCTGGCCCAGCAGGCCGGGAGGTCCGAACGGCGTATTTCCCCTGACGCCAGCGCCTATTGTCAGGCTCGCCAGCGTGTGCCGCTGTCGGTCTTTGCAGCAGCCCTACGTACCGTAGGCCGGTACCTGCAAACTCAGGCGAAAGATCAGTACCTCTGGCATGATCGGCAGGTTCGAGTCGTCGATGGATCGAGTTGCTCGATGCCGGATACACCGGAACTCCAAGGGCAGTTTGGCCAGCCGGATGGTCAAAAGAGCGGTTGTGGATTTCCGGTGGCCCGGCTCGTGGCGATGTTCTGCTGGGCCACCGGAGCGGTCCTGGACGTAGCGATTGGGCCCTATCGCAGTTCGGAATTGACGCTTGTTCCTGCGTTGTGGGAGCATCTCAAGCGTGGAGACATCGTTTTGGCGGATCGGTTTTACTGCACCTATGTGATCTTGGCCGAATTGCTGGCACGCGGCTGCGACGCGGTGTTCCGCCTGCACGGGGGCCGTTCGCGTACCGTGGACTTTCGCAAGGGCAAACGGCTGGGTCGCCAGGACCGCCTGATGACGTGGGATCGCCCCACGGTCTGCCCGCGGGGTCTGTCCCGCCAACAATGGATGTCGCTGCCGGAACACCTGACCATTCGACTGATCCGCTTTACCACGCAGGTCCCCGGCTTTCGCAGCCGGACGATTGTGGTGGCCACGACGCTGTTGGATCCGGTGGCCTACCCGGCCCAGGAGATCGCCGCTTTGTACGGGGATCGCTGGACCGTGGAACTGCGGCTGAGGGACATCAAAACGACGATGCAGATGGACGTGCTGCGGGGCAAGAGTCCGGATATCGTTCGCAAGGAAATCCTCATGCATCTGCTGGCATACAATCTGATCCGGGCCCTGATGTGGCAGGCGGCCCAGAAGCACGGTCAGCCCCTGCACCGCCTGAGTTTTGCCGGAACGGTCGAGCACCTCAACGCCCTGGCTCCCTACCTGTGGTTGTATGGCGGGACTCGCCGATCCGATATTGTGTATGCCCTTCTACTGGAATGGATTGCCCGGGACAAGCTCCCCCATCGTCCCGGCCGCATCGAGCCCCGCGCCGTCAAACGCCGACCCAAGGAATATGACCGCCTCAACAAGCCCAGACAGGAACTACGACAGGCTCTCTTGAGGAAAACAGGATGACCTTATCTTCATGCCATTCGTGACTGTCACCAATAATCCCTTGGAATGGGTGTGTTTGCGGGTTGCGGGGGGGAACAACAAGGAGGCAAAGCCTGTGCGAAGGGCGATGTGCAGAGCTGGACTTGCGGCATGGGCGCGTACCAGATCTCTCCACTTCGTTCGTCCACCTCCGGTGGGCTCACTCCGGTCGAGATGACCGACGGTGGGTGTGTTGGCGGGTTGCGGGCGGTTTTGTGGGCGCATGGAAAAGGCCGGGTTGTTGGGCCCGGCCTTCTTCTTAAATAGGTGTTTGGGTTATTTTGGCAAATCCTCTGGCGAGCTGTCCTCTACGTGGAGGTCGCCGTATATTGCCCGATAGGTATTGGAGCCTTGCGGCTGGTACCAGAGTATGATCTTGTCGGCATCGCCGAGCTTCACGCCCTTGCCGGCATAGCCCCATTTGCCGCCAAATTCGAATTTCTGCAGGAATAGCATCCCTTTCTGGAATTTGAAGAACAGTTGCTCCCCTTCACTGACAGGAAGACGAAGCGAAGCCATCTTGTATCCGAGTGGGGCCGCCTGTTTAATGAAATGATCGGTGCCAATGGCATCGGGAAAAGCGCCGTCCAGGATGATCTCGGCCCAGATGCGCAGGCTTTCGACGAGGTCCTCCTCGGTTGCGTTAGACAGGTGATTGTCCGGGGCGGGGACTTCGATGATGTGGATGGCGATGTCCTTCATGGTGTAGCCGGCGGGGACTTCCATGCTGACGAGGGATTCTTCCAAGGGGACATCGAACTCGATGTTCTTTATGACGGTGGAGGTTTTGCCTTCGGTGATTTCGATGCGGATGGGCAGGGAGGTCTTCTTGTTGGCCCAGATGGTGAGTCCATCGTTGAAGCCCTTGACGTAGAAGCCAACGGCTTTTTGACCGTTGATTTCCTTTTCGCCGAGGTCCTGTATATCAGCGTCAGGGTTGTCCTTCACTCTGGAGATAACGTTGCGGACGAAGTCCAGGACGCTGCCAGTACCTTCCAGGCCGGTGCCCTGGATGTCATTGTAGCTTGCGATCTTCGTGACCCCAAGGCTGACGAGTGTGAGCATTCTGCCATCTTCAAGATCGAGGATCATGGTCATGTCCATGTTGGACAGGGTACTTCTGACCATGGGGTCGAGGATCTTGGTCATGTCCATGTTGGACATGGTTCTTCTGATCCTGGAGCCGATGACGATGTCGTGCATTTCGAGAGCGTCGGGGCCTTCGCCTATGACGTAGTCGAGGACGACGGTGCGGGCGTTGAGGATTGGCTCGATGACCTGGGCGAAGGTGACTGTGCCGCCTAAGAACTGGCTGCCTACGATGACCGCGACGGCTACTACCGCTGCGGCGGCGATTTTTGTTAGTTTACTGTGCATAGCTATTCTCCATATCTTCGGCTGCGTTTGCGCCGATTGTGTTTGTTTGTATTCTTCTCTTGCAGACAAGGCGGCGTTGAGAATCTTCTCGTCGAGCTGCTCGGTCGTTCTGGCCGAGGAATTCTTGTCGGTGCAGAAGGCCTTGATTAGTCTTTCGGTATTCTCTGAGTTTTCCATGATTCCACCTTGCCACTCAATTGTGAACGAAGTTGCTCCAATCCGTAGCGGTACCTGCTCAGGACTGTATATAGTAAGACATTTTGCGACTCTGCAATTTCTCTGAATTTCATCCCGCTGTGCAGATGCAGGAAGATGACTTCACGCTGGTCGTACGGAAGCTGCGCCATTGCGTGCTCGATTTGCGCCGACTGCTCGGCTGACATTACCAGGGTATCGGGCTGGTCGTCTTCGGTGCTTATCTGGCCCGCCTGATCCAGCTCTACGGTCTGTATCGACTTTTTGCGTTTGATGTCGCGCACTTTGTTAGCGATGCACGTTGACAAATAGCTCTTGAGGCTGGTTTTCAGATGGAGCTTGTCGGCGCGCTGAGCGAAACTGACGAAAACGTCCTGCAGAGCGTCTTCAGCAGCGGTTCTATCATGTGAAAGAGCGATTGCCAGGCCCAGCAAATCGTTTTTGTACTTGTCATAGATGTGCCGGAAGGCGTCGTTACTGCCGTGTCTGAATTTCCAAAGTAGCATCTTGTCTTCCAGCATTTCAGGTTTACCTCTTTTCTGAGTTTCGAAACTAACGATCGTCAACGGTATGACTGATGCTACCGCGGTTTTAGTCTACCGGAATTTGGGATTTTTGTCATGTGGGGGGACAGGGCGCGTATTTAACGGGCAGACACCCGAATATCGCCAATGATCGCGGAAATGAGGATTTTGCGGGCCGGCGCCAGGAGGAAATCAAAAATCAGAGATCAAAAGGCAAAATGACAATGCAAAACGAAAGAATACGGGCAGAGCCTGGCCGGACGTTGACACCCCTGTGCCGAAGACCGATGTCCGAAACCGGCCCAACAGAGGCTTTCAATTCACCCAGCATATCCCACCCAAGGGTTCGCACCTAATTCAGTTGCGTAAACCACCGGCTCTGCCGGTGAGGGGGGGAGTGAGGGTCTGCCCTCAAATTAACAATTAGCGGGTTGCGTGCGTCATTCTCGAACGGTCAAGTCGCCACAGACTTGTCACCTTCTTGCGGACAATGCGGCAATCCGAGGGCGGATCCTTCCACGCTCTTCCTGACAACCGGCAACTGACTACTGGCTACTGCCGTCGCTTTCCGCGCGGCATTCGGGACAGCCGCTCACTAATGGTACGAGCGAGTCGGGAAATCGGCGTCTGGGCCCGGTATGGCATATCCCGGTTATGCGGATCTGGCCTCTTTCTTCAATTTCTTCTCAAGGCGTTTCTCTTTGAGCGTTTTCTGCGCTTTTTTCTTGACGTTTTTCTTTGCATCATGACTTTGGGCCATACATCATCCTTTCTGCATACCCGTATTCGATAGCGTACGTGCCTATTCTATCGCTCGTTTCCGCAAACGCCACGGGAAACTCGGAGAATACTTGGACAGCCACCTGTTATGACCGTGCGACTCCGGAAGAAGACGGCCTTCCCTTACTCTCAGTATCGTGCACACTGTCGCTGACAACCGACAACCGGCGACTGACCGCCGACCGCTGGCTACCGGCTACTATCTCAATTCCGGGGGCGCCTTGCTCATCTCGCTGGCGAATTGAGTATGCTGTCCCCCGGCTGGAACACGTCATCAACCACCTCCGGCGCCCGGTTTGCTGCTTGTCATTTGTTTCCCATCGCTTGTACCTGACCTCTTTGATTCCTTCCGGAAACAGGGTATGATCCTGCCCTGACAATCTTCGGTGGTCGTGGGCATGTAGTCACAAGGGAATCCTGGATGAAAGCTATTTCTGTTCTTATCCCGGATGGGGAACATCCGTTGGCTCTGCGGGTAGTACGCAGCCTGGGATTTACCCATCGGGTGACGGTCGATCTATTGACATGCGAGCGCTGGCCCTCGTCCCGGTTCTCGCGTTTCTGTCGGCATTGCCATTTCACGACGAGGCGCATCACCGATGGAGACCGCGGCCATGCCATTCTGGATACAGTAACGGCGGCGCCGGTCGACGTGCTGCTGCCGGTTTCCGTGGAGGGCATTCGCCTGGTCCTGGCCGAGCAGCAGGCGCTTATGCATCACGTGGCGATCCCCCCTCTGCCCGATTTAGCCACGCTGGACATGGCGAACGACAAGGCGGCGTTGTGCCGGTTTGCCCGACGCTGCAATGTCCCGCTGCCGCCATCGCTCCTGTTTCCTGACGAAGTGTCTGACTCCGGGGCCCTGCTGCACCTGGCGTATCCCATACTGCTCAAGCCTGCCACCTTGGACGGAGGGCGAGGCTTCCAACTCTTTCGTGATTCGCAGACTCTCTCGACCTTCCTGGCGACGAATCCTGGCGTGCGGGCCGCCGGTCGCTACGTGCTTCAAAGCTACCTGGCTGGCTCTGACTTCGGGCTCAACGTATTGTGCCGCAATGGAGAAATCCTGGCGTTCACCGTGCAGAAGAATCCGCTCAGTGTTTCTCCTCCGTTTGGCCCTGCCGCAGGGATTCACTTCGTCACGGATGCCGAGCCCCTGGAGATCGGCACAAGGCTCCTGTCTGCCCTGCGGTGGAACGGGGTGGCTAACCTGGATATGCTGCGGTGCGCAGCCACCGGCGAGATGCTGCTGCTCGAGATGAATCCCCGCTACTGGCGTACGCTATTGGGATCCGTGTACGCGGGGGTGAACTTCCCCTATCTGGCCTGTCTGGCCGCTCTTGACCGGCCTTTGCCGCCAACCGATTACAGGACAATTGCGTACGCCGAGAAATCCGTCGCACTCAGAGAGGCCCTCCGCATGGTGGCCGGCCGTACTCTCCTGCCGGGATTCCGTCTCAAGAATACTTCGATGTCAGCAGCTCTGAAGGACCCACTGCCCGGCCTGGCCTATTATGGCACACGCCTGCTAAGCAGGTGCCGCCATCTGCACCGTGGAGGCCGGGGAGAATCAAAAGCATCAGGCGCTCCCTTTCCCTGCGCGACAGGCACAGAAGCGGCCAGTCCTCGCAAACGAGCATCGTAGCGGATATGTTTGCATCGGTGATCACTCGGCCGTATAATTCTCGAAGTTGAGCGTGATGAGTTTGGAGGTTGAGAGATGACGTCGAAAAGTGGGCGTGACCTGTTCAATTCTCATCGGGAGGCTGGTATGCACTCGAACCAATTCGGCATGAAGGAGACATCGCGCAGGGAGTTTCTTCAGCGGCTTTCGCTGGGCGTGGCCGGGACGGCCCTGGCTGCCGGCAAGATGTCACAGGCCAAGGAGACTTCGCCGGCAGGCTCCGATTCGGCCGGGCCGCTGCCGACGATCCGGCTGGGCGAGCACCAGGTAACTCGGCTGGTTGTCGGCGCCAACCCTATCGGCGGATACTCCTACCTGGGCGACGCCATGGACCGGGAGATGCGGGAGTACTACACCCGTGAGCGGGTTTTGGAGCTCCTGTCCAACTGCGAGCAAGCGGGGATCAACACGCACCAATTCCACGATCCGGGCCTGATGACCGGCATCATTCGAACCCTGCGGGAGCGAGGATCGAAACTGAAGTTCATCTGCCTGCACTCCGGCGACGGGATCGAGCAGGTGGTGCGGGACACGCAGCCCATCGCGGTCGTTCATCACGGCGGCGTCACCGACTCGCTCTTCCGCCAGGGCAAGAGCCAGGAGGTCCGCGACTTCGTGAAGCGCGTTCACGACGCGGGCGTTCTGGCCGGCGTCTCTGCCCACAATCCCGACAACATCAAGCGGATCGCCGACGAGGGCTGGCCGGTCGATTTCTTCATGACCTGCTTCCACAACCTGACGAGGTCGAGCGAAGAGGCGGCGAAGATGCCGGCCTCCGACGCGCTGCCGAAGGGCCACGGATTCTTCGCCTCCGATCCGATGGCGATGACGGAGGTGGCCCGGCAGGTCAAGCAGCCGTGCCTGGGGTTCAAGATTCTCGCCGCCGGCCGCAAGTGCGATACCGAGCAGGCGGTGCAAGCGGCGTTCAAGTTCGCGTTCGAGCGTCTCAAACCCATCGACGGCGTGATCGTCGGCATGTACCCCCGCTACCGCGACCAGGTCTCCGAAAACGCCGCACTCGTCCGCCAATTCGGCGCAAAGAAGGACGCGTGACCAATTCCACCGACTCGCCGGAGAGACTATGGATCACCACTCCTGCTTAACGGTCATAATATCAGACCTTGTCCCTCGTTCAGCAGTTGCCGAAGTGGACCTGTCCATGGGAATATACATTGTGCCCGTCGTGCTTCTTGTTCTGCTGGTGATCTTCTTGGTCGTCGCCAGGCGCGGGAGTAAACTGTTGCCAGTCGCCAAAGTAGCGGCAGAGTGTTCCGCCGAGGAGCAGAGGCGATTCCGCGAGCAGTTCGCTCCTATCGCTCAGAGGTATCGCCGGCGGAACCGCCGTTTCAAGATCTGCACGGTCGTTGGTGCTCTTTGGATGGGCATTCCCGCCTACGTTTTTGTCGCCACACTCTTTGGTCTCCCCAGCAGCTCGGCATCTGACCTCATGGAAAGACTATTCCTGATTTGGATTGGTGGGCCTTTGCTATGCCTTGTTTCGGTCGCGCTCCTTTTTGCACTACCTGAGCTCAGGTGCCCGGCGTGTCACAACCGCCTGGAGTATTTGGATCGTCGATTGCCACGCTACTGCCCGGCGTGTGGCAGTAGCGAGCTTGAGGCCGGGGATTGGCGGCGATGGCCCAAATGCAGGGCCTGCGGCAAGCAATTGCGGCAACACAAGTCCCGCAGCTACCCGATCCGCGCCTGCACGCACTGCGGGGCAATTCTGGATGATGCTGGTTTGTAGGACTAGATTGAGCCCTGCAATCTGAGTCCGTCCGCCGTGCCTCGCGATGAGCGACTTTAGAATCTCGCCGGCGGGGAGTTTGCAGACAATCCTTGTCTTTTCAACGGATGCAGGTAAAATAGCAGGTATAATCCCGGGTCACCTGCCCGGATGTGAATGACGGCACGGTAGGAGACGAGCGATGGGAAGGAATACCTCCGGTGTGGCAAGTGCGGCGATATTGGCACTGGCACTGATGTCGGCAGGTTTGCCTTGCGCGCTTGGGGCCGAGCCCGGTCTTGTCGGCCACTGGAAACTGGACGGCGACGCCAATGACAGCGCGGGCAGCAATCACGGCACGCTCTTCGGCAATCCGACCTGGGTGAACGATCCCAATCGAGGCTGGTGCCTGGACCTCGAAGGCGAGGGCGACTATGTCGATGTCGGTGACAGCCTGTCGCTCACGTTCGCCGGCGAAATCTCCGTCGCGTGCTGGATCAAGGTCCGCAAGTTCGACAGGAACTGGAACGCGGTCGTCACGAAGGGGGACGACTGGGTGCTGGCACGGACACGTGAGGACAATCGGGTCGCGTTCCTCTGCCAGGGCCCCGTCGGCGGGGGCTGGCCGGAAGTCTACAGCGTCGATGTGAACGACGGGGAGTGGCACCACGTCGCCGGCGTGTACGACGGCTCGAAGCTCTACCTGTACCAGGACGGCGTCTGCACGGATTCCAAATCGCTGCACGGCAGCATCAACCGCAACTGGTCCCGAGTCCTCATCGGCGAAAACGGACAGACGCCCGACCGCTTCTGGAACGGCTTCATCGACGACATGCGCATCTACAATCGAGCGCTCACGGCCGAGGAGGTCGGCGTTCTGGCCGGGTATGTGCCGCCTACCCCGCCCCCGCCACCGCCAGCTCCCCACGATGTCACCGCCACCGGCCACGACAGCAGAATCGATCTCCGCTGGTCGTTTACTGAAGACCCCAACCGGGAAGGCTACAGCATTTATCGCGCCGAAACCGCGGAGGGCCCCTTCGTCAAGCTCAATGACGCGGCGCACAAGCTTTGCGTGTATAGCGACTTCTTCGGCGCCAACGGCCGGACGTACTACTACTGCGTCAAGTCCGTGGCGATACGTGGCGGCGGGGAATCCGGGCCGTCGAACGTCGTCTCCGCCATCTCGTACGCGATGACCGATGAGCAGTTGCTCACGTCCGTGCAGGAAGCGGTTTTCCGATACTTCTGGGATTACGGCCATCCGGTCAGCGGCTTGGCGAGAGAAGGATACGGATTCAGCCACAGCACCGATACCTGCACGTCCGGCGGCACAGGCATGGGCCTGATGGCGATCTGCGTCGGCGCCGAGCGGAAGTTCGTCACGCGGGCCGAGGCGGCCGGCCGCGTCTTGCGGATTCTGACCTTCCTGGAGGAGAAGGCTTCGCGATTCCACGGCGCCTGGTCGCACTGGATTCTCGGGTCCACAGGCGAGACGATGCCTTTCAGCCAGTACGATGACGGCGGCGACCTGGTTGAGACCGCCTACCTGGTGCAGGGCATGCTCACGGTGCGGCAGTACTTCAACGACCCGAATGACCCCGTCGAGACGGAGATCCGCCGCAGAGCCACCCGGATGTGGGAGCAGGTCGAATGGAGCTGGTATCGCCAACAGTCGCGCAACTACGTGCTTTACTGGCACTGGTCCCCGAATTACGGCTGGAAAATGAACTTCGCCATTCGAGGCTACAATGAATGTATGATCGTCTATCTGCTGGCGATTGCCTCGCCGACGCATCCGATGCCGGCCGCGTCTTACTATCGTGGCTGGGCAGGAGCACTCCACTACTCCAACGACAATACCTACTACGGTTACAGGCAGTGGGTGGGCCCGGAGAAAGGCGGGCCGCTGTTCTTCACGCACTACAGCCACCTGGGCTTCGACCCGCGCAATAAGAGCGACGCCTTCTGCAACTACTTCGACAACAGCCGGAATATCTCACTGATCAACCGCGCCTACTGCATGGAGAACCCCCACGGATACGCCGGTTACAGCGATCTGGTATGGGGCTTGACGGCCAGCTTCAATCCGTGGGGCTACGACGCCCATTCGCCGACCAGCGACAACGGCACGATCGCCCCGACGGCGGCGCTGAGCGCCATGCCGTATGTCCCCGCCGAGTCCCTGGCGACCCTCAAGCACCTCTACCACACGTACGGCCGCGACTTGTGGGGGCCGTTCGGTTTCGTGGACGCGTTCAACCCGACGGAGAACTGGTTCGCGCCCGGCTACGCGGCCGTCGACCAGGGGCCCATCGTGATCATGATCGAGAACTACCGCACGCAACTGTGCTGGAATCTATTCATGTCGAATCCGGAAATCCAGCGAATGCTGGACGCCATCGGCTGGACAAGCCCGTAGAGTCTCTAACATGATGACTCTCTGGGGAGGGATCGCCCCTTGTGTCATTCCTGCGAGAGCAGGAATCCACCTGCGCCGGGACCTTCCTGGACCCCTGCTTTCGCAGGGGTGACAAAGAAAAGCCACAGGCCGCCCATTCTGTTATAGGCTCTTAATCCCCCGCCGGTGCCCGTCCCGGAGTTTCGCGTTTACATCTCCGGCGGCTTGCTCGCACAATAGCCGCTGGAATAGGAGGCTATTATGAATACGAATGAGGGACTGCCGGCTCCCAACGGGATTCCACCGTTTGAGGGTATCCGGCGTACCAACGCCGGCGGAGCGGAATACTGGCCAAGCCGCGACTTTGCGCAGGTGCTTGGATACACCGACTATCGTAACTTCGAGCAGGTGATCAAGAAGGCAAAGACAGCCTGTTTCAACAGCGGCCAGCCCATCGAGGACCATTTCGTTGATATCACCGAAATGGTCCCGCGCAGCCAGCAACTCGCACCGCGAAGAGGGAATGTGAAATGCGTTGGTGTGGCCCCGGTATTCGGCCGTACAGTTCCTGCGGGAAGTGAATGAGGTAATAGCAGCGTAAAAGGGAGAAATCATGGCTATACCAAACGAGCTTAGGGAAATGGCGGAAAAGGCCAAAACTGGTCACGAGGCCAAGACGACCGTTCGTACGCTACTCGCGTGGTTCGGCATGTATCGTCGTACCTCAATAAACGTGTACCGCATCAGATTGGCCCTTACAGAGGCAGGAGTGATGACTTCTCCCGATTTTGACGAAACGTATATCGATAACGGCGTTGAATTTCTGGTTATTCCACCCGTGCCCCAGGTAAGTCCAAGCGACGAGGTATCGCTGGACGACAGCGCGGATGTGGAGCTTGCACAAAAGGCTTCCATTTCGTGCCCCGTCAAGCTTGCGGATCCTGCTCATCGGATTAGCAGGCTCGCATCCGCAAATAGGGCACCACTATCCATCCCACCTGATGGGACTGTCGAGCACGCGATCACCCTGATGCTGCGGTACGATTATTCACAACTACCCGTGATGCAGTCACCGACTGCTCGTGAAGCGAAAGGGCTGTTCAGTTGGAAGTCCCTTGGATCACGACTCGGAATCGGTAGGCAGTTTACCCGGGTTGGAGACAGCATGGACCATTGTCCCGTGATTTCATTCGATGCGTCGCTCTTCGATGCGATCAAGATCATTGCGGAGCATGATTGTGTTCTTGTCCAGGCCGCTGACAAAACGATTTGCGGCATCGTTACAGCATACGACATCAGCGAACAGTTTCAGCAGCTCGCAGAACCATTCCTTCTCCTCGGTGACATAGAGAATCACATCCGCTACCTGATTGGCAAGACGTTCACGGTGGCGGAGCTTCAACAAGCGTAACCGTTCACGGCTCTGCATCAATATAACAGAGAAGGGGCGGTTTCTTTTCGGAAGTGGGCATTGATGGCGTTGCAGAAGAACTGGAAGACGCGGCGGTTCTGTTGGCGGCAGGTCGCGAC
>Ga0315282_10000612_pt1 | contig 70072 bp, 51 predicted proteins | sample YL17G07_20_MG_FD_203693 | JGI IMG/M metagenome (GOLD analysis project Ga0315282, IMG submission 203693) | Sediment microbial communities from Yellowstone Lake, YNP, Wyoming, USA - YL17G07_20 | ecosystem: Environmental > Aquatic > Freshwater > Lake > Sediment | place: USA: Wyoming | collected... | reverse complement strand
ATTGTATGGGGCGGTCGCAGGTTCGTTGCGTAACCAGCGTGGTCAAAAAAAATTGTTGCGTTCGTTTTTCCATCATGCACAATTAAGAATATGATGTGTTCTATTATTTATTCAAAACTCAATAATGTGAGTTTATTTTTGGTTATTTGACCTTCATAAATTTCCGCCATTGATAATACAATCGTTTCTTCAGAAAAGTATTCATTTATGAATTTTGCATTTAATGCACAATGTATTCGTCCAGATGTTTAAATGCCTCCGGGTTTTTCTCGAGTACCGAGCACATTTCACTCAAGCGTGTGGAGTTGTCTTTTATCGCTTTCTTGCAGGCCTTGCGTTTTTTATCCGGAGCAGGTCCATCCTTGTCAAAACTGCCACGAAAGCAGCAGGAATGACATAATGTAATCGCCCAGCATTTTTTGCAGTCTTCGGCACACATTTCCCCAAAATCAACACAGAGCTTGTAGGCCTTTTCAGCATCTACTCCTGTTCTGTGATTGCCGATGACTAAAGAATCGTATTCAGGTACTCTTTCACAAGGGAAGTAAGTTCCGTCCCAGCGTACAAAAAGCTTTCTTTGGCCCGGCTGACATATCCCCCCCGCAAATTCCACATCCCCTAAGGGGCGGTTAATAATAGGTCGTCGATAAAAGTTTAGATATGTCCGGTCGAAGAAAACTTTCAGGAAACGATTATGTCTCGTAAGGTCATTCAAAGTGCCTTGACAGCAACGTTCGTGATATTCTTTCCTCATCTGGGAAAAGCACTCGTTATCGCGAGATTCGTATACGCAGTTTTCCAGCACCACTTCCGGGGAATCTACCCAGCCTACAATAAGGTACTCATCCGTATCGACCAGTTCTTCATTTACGAAAAACTCCTGTATCTGCTCTATTTTATAAGGAGGCGTCATCGTCGGCAGAAATTTGACATTTTTTTTATAGTAGTCTTCATCAAATTCTTTAAGCCTGCGCAGGTTTTTCATTACCTGAACGAAAGTGCCTGTCCCGTCAGGACGAACCCTGTACCGGTCGTGTACATCCTTGGGGCCATCCAGACTTACGTTTATACTGATGTTATTATCACGTAAAAATGTCATTAGTTCTGTGCTGATACTCAAAAAATTTGTCGTCATATTCACCACGTATTTTCTGCCGTTAAAACTTTTGTTCAAGTAATCAACCGTGTAACGGATAAGTTCGAGGCACAACGTAGGTTCGCCGCCATAAAATCCGATGGAAACATCCTGCCCCGTCAGGCAGTCGGAATGTTCAATAAAGTAATTCAGCGAGTTTTGAAGTACCTCCTGTGACATCACATGATTTGAATGCGGCGGGCGACCCTCTAATTTCCCGGAGTATGCGCAATAGCGACATGCCATATTGCACCTGTCTGTCACCCCAAGAATTAATGCCTCAAGTTCGTGGTCAATTTTGTGTTTGAAATATTTAAAATCCAACGGGTAACGGAATTCTTTGGGATCTTTTGTTGAAAACAGGGGAGGATAACGGTCCTTGGACAGAGTTATAAGTTGTTTGAGGCTATCGGCAACGGTATCATTGCCGTGTTCTTTGACCAGCGGCCATACACGGCTCTCAAAATCAGACTGGCCAAGGTGTTTGATAATCTCTACAGATATGACATCGCACCTGATTATTTCGCGAGTATTTGTGTCATAGAAGTAATAGTTTTTATCGGTTCTGAACAGATGTCCCCTTGGTGAGACAGGAAAAACAGCCTGTACCTGCCGAATCAACGCAGACAGGCCGGAAACTTCTGTGGTTTTCATAGTTATCTCCTTAACGTTATTATAATTTGCCAGAAATTTTTTCAGGCATTTCCTTTTAAGAGCTTCGTACATCGAACAAAGCCCATTGACATAAGCTTACTTTGAACGGCAAACCGTAAGATAGATTAAGTTGTAATCCACCCGGTTTTTAATCGGAAACTGACAGATGTTCCTGACAAGCTCCTTAAAAACTAGGCCATAACGGAGAAAAGACCCCATCCTTGGGGTCTTGATAGCTTAGTTGCCTATTATATACTGGTATTTTAATTGGAGTTATGATGAGTAACTAGACTCGTCACTGCCGGCATAACAATCCATTCCGCTGCTATATCCCGGATTAAGCAAGGTGCAATCGACACAGCCGCACCAACAAGAGCATACGCACTCACAGTATTCTCCTTGCGTTTTCATCGGTTTGCCAAAATACGAAGTGGCTTGCATATAAATCACCTCCTTTCTTAGTTTCTAAAAAGATATTACGGTTGTTTTCATAAAACTCCGGGTAAACTATAGTTTTCCCTATATCCATATTTGCAGCCAAAAAGTGCATACCAAATTACCTGCCTGTCTGTATTCAAAGTCACTATTGAAATTTCATACAAACCGAAACGAAGTGTTCTTCGGCTCAACATTCCATATAGAAAGTGGCTAAAAAACGCGAAATTTAAGAAAAAAAAGTCAAATTTTTTTGCAAGTGTTTCCATAAGTGCTGTTTGCTGGGGTGGTTACCGCACAAAAAAAATTTTACTTTTTATATGTAAGGCAATCAACCACAGGAAAACCAGAAGTAGTACGGCGAGCTGAAATAGCAGTCAACATTACCCAAAATTGCTTCGCTGAATGGTGTAGCGGCATTTAATTTTCGGTCAGCTTTTATTTAACATACATAGAGAGCTAAAAAGTGCTTATTTTGCTACAAAGCCTTATTAAAAGGAAAGGCTATAAAAGGAACAAAAAAGTGACTGAAAGAACAGTATCATTGCTGATACTGGTTCTAAGTTTAGTTCCGGCGAATTTTGCCAGGGCGGGCGACCCTAATTTGGTAGGTTATTGGAAGATGGATGAGATATTCGGCCGGATTGCTTATGATTCAAGTGGCAAAGGAAATGACGGCAACCTTGTAGGCGAGGTATACTGGGCGCCGGTGGGCGGAAAATTTGGCGGCGCTGCAGGTTTCGATAAATCTGATGATGAAAGCCGCGTCGAAATTCCGGTCGAAGGAATGGCAGCATCGGCAGGAACGGTAGCTCTTTGGACCTGCCTGTCAGGAACCCAGTCTGGAACGAGGTATTTTTGGGGTTATAGTACCGGCACGTCAAGCAGAATACAACTCTATATGGATAATGATGATACCTGGCTTGGTTTAGGTTTAGGTGACAAAAACCAAAGAAAAAATGACATCATCAAATTAAGTGTCGGTATCTGGTATCATATAGTCTTAACATGGGAGAAAGGTAATTATGCTGTATACGTAAATGATGTCAGGAAAGCTCAAGGCACTTACACCGGCTTAGACAGCCTGCCATCATCTGTCGCACATATTGGAAATGAAGCTAAAGACAGGTTTCAGGGAAGAAATCATAGCGTATCAGTATTTTGCGGTCTGATTGATGAAGTGACTATTTTCAACCGTGCGCTGGATGAATATGAGGTCAGCCAGCTATATAGGTTGGGCACAGAAGCGTTTCTTTCAGAACCGATGCTTCAGCCGGTTGCCAACACAGTTCGGCAAGCTAAAGTAATTGCCAATGAACAGGGGCATCAAAAGGCAGTTGCTTTTCTCGGCGATGAAATTGCCAAATACGAACAGTGGAAAGAGGCAAATTCAAACCGGGTCGGATTGACCTGCAAATTGTTATTTTCTGATTTGTATTTTTTATGGGCAAAATATAAAGAAGCAGCGGGCTTTCCCAAAAAAGGCCTTATTGATGCATATAAAAATGCAATTCTTTCATCACAAAGAACAGGAGAAAGAAGCTCAGCTCTAACCTGGTTGTTTGAGAATATTTCGAACAGCGATTATAAAAATATTGTCAAAACTAATATTCGAAATCCCCGTAGCGCTCAATTTATATACCCCGGCATTGTCAAACAGCTTGAAATGGACAATAACTGGCCGGCTTTTGAATCATTTCTGGATGTGATATTTAACGAGACAGAAGATGCTGTTGCCTCTGCAAAGCTGATAGAACAAAGTTTGAGTGAAGATGGTTATTGGAAAAAAGAGTATGTTAAATATTGCAGGGATAAATCGCAGTTGACGGACTATGTTTTCGAAAAAGACTGCGGTGCCGCCGAAGAAAATGCAGCCGAAGGATGTTTTCAGAAAGCTCTTGAAATATATCGAGGGATTACGAAGCTGTATCCTTCGGACAGGCACAAACTGTTATTAGAGCTGAAAATCTGTGAATGTCTTTTTGACAACGGCGAATGTCAAAACGCTATCTCTGAACTCGACCAGTTTATTGCAGGAAATAAGGCGGTCAATGTTGAATCGGCGGTAAAAGCAATGCTGATGAAAGGCCGGTTGTATCTTCGGCAGGGTCGGGTCGAAAAAGCGCTCGATGAATTTCAAAAATTAGCGGCTGAGTATCCGGAATCTCTAAAAATGCCTGATGTCAGTTTATTTATCGGTTATTGTTATATGCTGCAAGGTAAATTTAAGGAAGCGGCTGAAGCCTTTAATATTGTGGTAAGGGCGTACCCGGAAACATCCTGTGCCGGCAAGGCTCGTATTTGCCTGGCTTATATTCAGGATAAATTTGAGATTCCAAAAATCCTAAAATGATGCTTTTAGCCTTAAAGGTTCTGGATAAGTATTTGCTTTAACACTGGGTTAAAGTCAACGAAACCGGTCAGAGAACAGAACAGGAGTGATAAAGTGAGCAGGAAGGCGGTTTTACTGTTGACGTTTACCATATATTTGGCTGGGACGTGCAAGACCTATGGCGGCAATGACCCCAATCTTGTGGGATACTGGAAGCTGGATGAAAAGTTAGGCCGCATCGCCCGTGATTCGAGCGGCAGCGGAAATGACGGGAAATTTATTGGTGGAATAGGATGGATGCCGACTGGCGGGAAATTCGGAGGAGCCGTAAATTTCGATGTTGGCAGCATTGGCAGTCAGATTGAAATACCTGCCAAAGGAATGAGAGCATCGGCAGGAACAGTTGCTCTCTGGGTTTACCTTGCAGAGCCACAGGCTTTCAATAGAAACATGGGATACAGATTTCTTTTCAGCTGCGGCCATAATCCGAACAGAATACAGCTTTATATGGATGACCGTGATACCAAACTTGACCTGGGGCTTGGCGATGACCATCGCAGGCACGAGAACATTACGATTTTAAGCACCAAAACCTGGTATCATATAGCCCTGACATGGGAGAAAGATAACTACGCTGTTTATGTTAATGGCGACGAGAAAGCTGCCGGCGCCTACAGGGGTTTAAATAACTTACCGCCTATCGGTACTATCGGAAATGCCGGCGGGGATATAAGACAGGGCTTTCATGGTCTTATCGATGAAGTGCTTATTTTCGATGGGGCGCTTACCGACGACCAGATTGCCGCACTGTATAACCCAGGCGGGGATAGTTCTATTTCTGAACCGACCTTGTTGCTGCTCAGCACAATTAGACAGGCGGAGATAATTCTTAAAGAACGTGGACCTCGAGAAGCAGTTAGTTTTCTTGAGAAGAAAAAAGCCGAATATGAGCAAAGAAAAGAGAAAAAAACGGATGATACTAAACGGCCTTGCAGGGCGCTGTCTCACGACCTGTACCTTCTTTTGGCAAAAGCGAAAGAAGCCGCTGGTTTTCCAAAGCAGGAAGTTATTGCAGCATACGAGCAATCCTTATCACAACTTGTACCAACACAGCCTGATTCTGTTTGCGGCTTGTTGTGGCTGTTTAAAAATACATCCGCCGATACTTGTGCCGAGGCGGCAAAGAAACTTATACGCAAAGGCAATATTACATCTGACAATATCCGTTATATAGCCGAGGATTTTGAATCAAATGGAGACTGGAGCGCGTTTGAGTTTTTTATGAATACCATATTTTCTGAGGTTGATGCCGCTGCTCCGTATGCCGAGAATATAGTCACAGGCCTGAAAAGTGAAGGGTCGTGGGTCACAAAGTTCTCCGATTATTTGCGAAACAAACCGGGATTGATAGAATGCTATATTGTGGTTCGTACAGGTCTTGCTCAAAAATGCGTGGGAAAGGGGATGTTTCCTGATGCAGTCGAAATATATCGTGACATCGTGAATCACTGTCGTGCCGAAGAGGACAAGACCATTTATGAGTTTAAGATATGTGAATGCATTTTTTATGAAGGCAGATACCAGGATGCAATTTTCGAACTCGATAGGTTCCTTTCAAGATATAAAGCCGTCAATAGTTATCTGGCAGTAAAAGCATTATTAATGGAAACCTATTGTCATATCAAGCTAAACCGATTTGATAAGGCGTCTGAAGCGTTTTTTTCATTGACACTCGAATATCCGGAATCAAGGGAAGCGGCTGAGGCGGGTTATCTGCTGGGATATTCTTATATGCTGGGGAGCAAATTTAAACAGGCGGCAGATATATTTAAGGTCGTAACGCAGGAGTATCCCGGAAGTTCTTACGCCGTTAAAGCTGAGATATATCTGACTCGTATTAAAAATATGACAGACTGAAAACGATTGGTTGTGTCGATTATATGTCGTCGAAACAGGTAGAAAAAGCCTTTTGTAATTTTCGAAAATGCCGGCATAAAACAGATTTATCGGTGAATGTGTGTGACTATTTAATGGGAATATCAGCAAGAATGAAAACAGCCATAAGCAAACGGGATTTAGTTTGTAGATATTTCTTTCTGTTGTTTTCAATATATTTCATCACAAGCTATAAGTCCTCTGCACTTGCAGCCAATAGCGATGAGATAAATACTGAAACTTCCAGCTTCAATATTTTCCAGCAGGCACTTGGGGCTGCCGATGATGCCAGGGCTGCATTGGTCGGCGACTCAATATTCCGATTGCTGGAACAAAAATACGGTAACGATGCGAATCTTGTGAACTTGGGGCATAGGTTATCTGTTTCCGAGTCTCTGACGAAAAAGATGGTGTCCCAGCTAAAAGAGGCAACAAACAAACTGATATTGTCGGTAACTAGTGAGTCCTTCGGTAAAAAAAAGAGTGCCGGTGAAGAAAAGTTGCTGCAAATTGCCCCCGCTAAAAGTCTTTACGAGGAAGCTACGAACGTATTCTCGGCTTTAGTGAACACAGGCAGCCTTGAAAACAGGGAAAAAGCTTTTCTTGCTCAATATTATGACTTGAAATTGAAAATTTTTATATCCGCAACAGCAGAAGCGGGACAGTCCCTCGCAATTGCTGAGCCAACCTTTAAAGGGATGCACGATTATGTTCTTGTGTTGTTGCTGTTAAATGCTTCGAAGGAAAATTTACTTAACGTTAGTGCTTTGCCGCTATGGATGCGCAGACCTGAACAGTTGGATGTGCTCTCAGATTCCTGCTTATCGCACTTCGATTTTCCATATCACGCAATGATGTTGGCAAAGCAATCTGCTAAAATCCGGAAAAACTCTTTTTCTGAGCTGGATTTTTACAGGTTCGCGGCTAAAAGACTCCGCAAATCAAGGCCTCATATTGCGGTTGATTGCTTGGGCAGAGCGATGAATTATATTTCGGACCAGAATTCCGATGCAATTGTAGATTTGCAGTTTGACATGACACAGATATGGTTGGAATCGGAAAATTACGCAGGCGCTGCCGGCCAGGCACTGAAAATATTTGAAACTTATCCAAACCATAAACGCTCATGCGAGGCTGCCTGGTTGGCCTACTATGCGCTTTCTAAAAGCAACAACATAGACCGGATATTAGCTGACATAGATACGGTCCTGGTAAACAAACGCTGTCTGGAATATGAGCCTAAGTTTATGTATATCAAGTGGCATGCTCTTCGGCAGAAGCCGAATGAAGCGGCAAGAATAGCAGCTATTGAGTATCAGTTACTAAAACAATATGGTAGTGACCCAGTTGTCGCACCTGTTTTGCTTGCTCAGGGAATTGATCTTTTAGATTCAGGAGATTACAACGGTGCTTACCATCTGTTAACACAACTTTTGGAAAAATTTCCTAATGATTCGGCTGCAACACAAGCAAAGAAGATATTGGTTGAATTGAAACCTCGAACAGAAAAAAAATAACAGTGTTATTCAATAATGAGTTTAACAGCTACAACTATTATTCTGTCACAGATAAACTGATGAGCCGTCATTGCGAGCGGAGCGAAGCAATCTCTTGCTTTACAGATTGCCGCGGCCTAAATCAAACCTGTTAAGTAAAGAAGCAAACAACTTTTTGGGATACAACATCGGACATAATTTGCAACTGCTCTGAGCCGACATCAGAAACTCGGACGACATTTTCATATTTGCTGTCTTCAGGGACGACATCGGCCAGTAAATTGCGCATTTCTTCAAGCCGTTTTTTGTTCAGCATTACACTCTCCTTCTGAGGAAACAGGGCCACATAAAAGATGTCACTTTCAACCAGGTCCTGGAAGAAGTGTGTCCCGAAAGAGAGCTCCGGCATCAGGTTTCCTCCTTCATAGGCTATCTCTACCAGCACTGTCACACGATTGATTTCGGAAAAGTTAACCGGCACACCCAGGCTTGGTGTCGTTGTACCCCACCTGCCTGGTCCGAGCAAAATGGCTGGAGTCGCTTCTTTGTTGCCTATTTGAGCGTTTAGCTTTCCTATCAGCCGTGCTACGCTGTATTTTTGTGAAGCGGACAGTTCGACATATTTCTCAGAGTCAACATAAATAATTCTTTTGAGCGGCTGTAAGATGCTGCCACCCATAATATAACCGTGTGATGCGAAGAGGATTTTTTGGGGTTCGATGTTTTCCGGGACTCGTATGGCTGCTTTTAAGCCTTTGGTTTGCAGCGGTCGGCACTGAACCAGATTAATTTTAAATGCGCCATCTTTGGCAAAATTTACCGTAAACTCGATATCAATAGGATATTGATAGCGGATTTCCAAAGTTTTCAACATTTTCTGCATTATCTGTGTGAATTCGGTATGGGCCAGAAGTTTTTCAAACGTCAGAACCCATGCGTGTTTGCCACTGATGCCCAGGTCAGCCATTTTTTGCTGCGTGTAAGGGTCGCGACTTGCTATAAGGTCTAATTTTATATCGAGGTTTTCGTCGAGTATTTTGGTAAAGTCAACTGTTCTTAGCCGATTTTCTTCGGTATCAAGCAAATCGACGTTATGTTGTGAAAATTTCTTTGCATCCTGACTGTCGGCGTAAGGTCTTAATAAGGGCTGGTCAAGGGCTATTGTTTGTGGATAGTCGCTTTCTGCCCGCTCAACTGCTCGTGTACCGAGACCGAAAACCAGTCTGAGCATACCGGCTTTCGGGTCGAGATCAGATTTCCAGACAAAAGTATTATACGAGACACCTACACCGGCCAAATCGGGGAAGAAGTAATGTTTCTTATAAGAGCCTGATACCCGCTGGACGAGCAAGGCCATCTGCTCATCCTGCTGGTCAAGGCCCTTTTGCAGACGGTAGGAAAGAGCGTCTTCGTCCATAGTGCTGGCATAAACTCTTCGCACTGCCTCTTCGAATTCGGAATAACGTTGCTCGGGGTCGCCCTGGTTTACGAGGAACAAGCTTTCATACTTTCCAGCAAATGCATTGCCGAACGAATCTTCCAGCAAACTGCTTGAACGGACAATAATTGGAGATTGACCGAAATACTCTATTATATCCTGAAATCGGTCGCGAATCTGTTCGGGGAATTTACCTTTCAGGAGGTTTTCTTTCATTTCGTGGGCCACCGCGAAGAAACCATCTTTGGTTTTCTGCTTCATAAGCAGCTTCCACCAGCCGTTTTCAACTATGTAGCTGTAGAAAATATCCGAGCCGATATAGAACGAATCATGGGGTTCCAGATACTCACTCCACTCAAACGATTTGTCCTGTGACAGAATTTTTTGGGCCAGCAGCATTCCGACGGTCTTACCGCCGATGAAGCCGCTTCCAATTAACCTGCTTTTAATATTTATCAAGTCTTCAAGAGTGAAATTAGTATAAGCCAGCTCGGAAATTCTTTTTTCCCGCCCAATCATTATTCTGCAGAGTTCCTTGACAAGCTCCTCAACCGCCCTTGACTCCGGAGGTGTTTCCTTTAAACTGTCCGCTCTCATAAACAGGCGGTCCCAGTAATCCAGGGTTCTCGCTGAACCATCCAGGCCTTTCTGGGAAATGTGGGACAATAATTTGCTTGCGTCAACACTGCTTATCAAAGGTGTAAATTCTCCATCCTGCTGGAGATGAGGCAAAAACATTGTCGGTGAGTATCGTCCCCATACCTTCAGGGGGTGAACATAAAAACTTCCATCGAAATTATAAACATCCAGTAACAGTTGTGTGGTTTCGCGAATGCGAGCAACGGTTTGGAAAGAATGATGGTTTCGCAGTATGGCAAAATAAGCGAGTGTGTCCAATTCGAAAAGATAGGGACAGGTTACCAGAAAGAAGTTGCCTACCATTAAATCTGTCGCCCAGGCGCTCAGCAGGTCAGAAAGACAATCGAACACATAATAGGTTCCAGCCCCTTCCTGTGAAATTATGGCGTGGACCTGTGTGGAAAAACTTTCAAACCCGCCTTTTGCGTCAAGCTGGTATACTGTAATACCTGTTTGTTCTTCAACAAGAGGTTTGTGCTGGGCAAACCTTATATAAGCGATGTTTCTTTTGTCCTCCAAGGCTTTGTTTATGTACGGTGTGACAAAGTGACTATAGTCTTCTATGCCATCAACCTGCCAAACTACGTTGTCACCTTTTTTCAAATCACAAAGGAGCTTATCCAAACCTTTAAGGCCTGTACTTGCCCACGTCGCCATATATCAACCTTTTTTGCAGTATCGCCTATAATCTATATCTAATTCTTTGACTTTATATCGCATAATCCTCGCTGTGGTTTTCAGGTCGCGAGCTGCTGCGGCCAAGTTTCCGTCAGAGCGTTTAAGCGCATCAATAATCAGGTCGCGCTCAAACAGATTGACCCTTTCTTTTAATGAACCAATCCCGACAGTCCCGGATGCATCCGATGTTTGGAGGGTCGGAGGTAAATGATGCCCGTGAATGACTCCGTCGCTGCTTAGAATGACCGCTCTTTCAATGCAGTTTTCGAGCTCTCGCACGTTGCCGGGCCAATGATATGAAACCATCATATTGATTGCCGGCGTGGTAATGCGTCTTACATCCTTACCAAGTTTTTTGGAGTAGCGTTCAACAAAGAAATCAGCCAGCAGCAAAATATCGTCCTTTCGCTCTCGTAAAGGCGGCAAAAAGACAGGAAACACGTTTATGCGATAGTAGAGGTCCTGCCTAAAAGTTCCTTCGTCAACACATTTTTCCAAATCGCGGCTCGTGGCTGCGATAATTCTGGCATTTGTTTTTAATGTCCGGTTACTCCCCACGTGTTCAAACTCCCTTTCCTGGAGAACGCGAAGCAGCTTTACCTGAGTGGCAGGGGAGAAGTCGCCTATTTCATCAAGGAATATAGTGCCGTTGTTTCCTTCTTCGAGACGACCTTTGCGAGTTTGTATCGCGCCCGTGAAAGCCCCTTTTTCGTGGCCGAACAGCTCGCTTTCAAGCAGATTTTCATTTAAAGCGGCACAGTTGATTTTTATAAAAGGCCCATCGGCGCGCAAACTGCCATAATGGAGGGCATGAGCAACTAATTCTTTACCTGTGCCCGATTCTCCACGTATCAGTACCGTGGTGTCGCTGCGAGACACCTGGTGAATCTGCCGATATACATCACGCATCGTATTGGAGTTGCCTATTATATTTTCGGGACGAAATCTGTCCTCCAGCTCATGACGCAAACGCAGATTTTCATCTTCAAGCATCCGTCGTTCGATAGCAGCCTCACGACGAGTCCTCAGATCATTTGCAATCATACTTGCGACAATGCTCAAGAGGCGCATTTCCGCATCCAACGGCACTCCCTCGAAATAGGGCCTATCAACAGAAATGGTCCCTATGACATCTTTACCGATTGAAATTGGCACGCAAATAAAGCTCAGCTCCTGCTTTGTGACATTCCATCTTTCGAAACGATTTAAAAACAGCGGCTCCTGAGAAACCTTTGGGATAATCATTGCCCTGCCGGTTTGCATAACCTTTCCAGTCACACCCTCGCCGATTCGATATGTAATTTTCCGACTCTGCTCCTGCGGAAGGTCATGAGCAGCTTCAATTTTAATCTCATTGCCATCCAGCGAGAGAAGCGTAATTGTACCTCTCTTGAGGCCAAGCTCTTTATCCAGCATATTCAGAATTTCAGCAAGGGCTTCCTGCCGGCGGGCTCCGGTAGTTAGTATTCGGCTAACCCTATAGAGCGTTTCAAGCTGCTGCACCTGATGCGATGAGAGAGTTATGTCATTTTGCCAGAGTTGGGTTTTGTTTGCCATTTCACAAAACTCCTTGCTAATTATAATACGACATAATTGTAACATTTATTAATGAAGCGGCAAGATTTTGTTTAAATAAAAAGGACGACTCAGAAGCTCATACACCGTAACATCAGTAACAGTAAGTGGTTATGAAATACAATTTTTTTGAAGGCCAATTGTCCTTATAGGATGTTTTTCGGGATTTTCATCATAGTCAAGGTTACGATTGTGTATCGGCTATTGTAAATTGTTACAAAAATGTTACGTCTAATGCCCGACCGAGAAAGTCTTGTAGACACATATCTCTTGTTATAGTAAGCACTTACAGTTTGAGGGTTGTACTGGCACGCTGTTTGCTTATTAGTTATCGAAAGCGGTACAAGAATGACTTGAATGGTAAACTGAGGTGTGTGAATGTTGGTTTGTGCTATTGATATATAGGACCATCCCTGTTTTTTGGCGATACTGGAGGTAATGTTTGCTGTTATGGCTGATTACTACGGCAAGTGCATCTGGCAGGGAGCGGAGTCCGAATACTAAGGGTTGTTTTTCAATCTCTGGTTTTTCTAAACAGTTATGGTTTCGCGAGCAGGAATTTCTAAAAGATGCAGGGAAAGTCGCGCACGAAGGAGAAATTGCACATGAGAAGATTATTGGTGATAGTTTTTGTGAAGTTGTGTTTGCTGAGCGGGGTTGTTTTTGCAGAAAGAGACGTAACCCAGTTACGGTCAAACATCATGCCTGTAGTGACACCGGTATTGCCCCCGAAGATTGATAGTGGTGACACTTCATGGATATTAGTATCCTCTGCGCTGGTTATGCTTATGACACCAGGGTTGGCGTTTTTCTACGGCGGACTTGTAAAACGCAAGAACGTTTTGGGCATCTTGATGCAGTGCTTTATAGTTTTATCTGCGTTAAGCATCCAATGGGTGCTATTTGGGTACAGCTTAGCCTTTGCGCCCGGGAAAGGGTTCTGGGGCGGTTTCGGCTGGTTCGGTCTGAACGGGGTCGGCCTTGAGCCATACGCAGATTACTCAGCCACAATACCGCATCAGGCGTTTATGATTTTTCAGGCGATGTTTGCGGTAATTACGCCGGCTTTGATTATAGGGGCGTTCGCGGAGCGGATGAAGTTTTCGGCATTTTTGATTTTTATGCTTTTGTGGGCGACATTCGTATACGACCCGATTGCGCACTGGGTCTGGGGAGTCGGGGGCTGGCTGAAGAACCTTGGCGCTTTGGATTTTGCCGGCGGGACGGTAGTGCATATCAATGCGGGCATAGCAGCACTGGTTACGGCGATTGTAATAGGCAAGAGGACCTGTTATGACAAATATTCATCACCGCCGCACAATCTGCCTTTTAGCGTTTTGGGGGCGGCGTTATTGTGGTTCGGCTGGTTCGGCTTTAATGCGGGCAGTGCGCTGGGCGCAAACGGCCTGGCGGTCAATGCCTTTGTTGTTACCAATACAGCGGCAGCGGCGGCGGCGCTGACGTGGGCATTATTAGACTGGAAGTTCAACGGCAGACCAACCATGCTCGGCACCGTCAGCGGCGCCGTGGCGGGACTGGTTGCCATTACACCGGCAGCAGGATTTGTCGGAGTTGGAGCCTCAATAACGATAGGCATTGGGGTGAGTGTTTTTTGTTTTATAGCAGTGGGGTTTATAAAACGCCGGCTCGGTTATGACGATTCTCTTGACGCATTTGGTATTCACGGCATAGGCGGCATCTGGGGCGCACTGGCAACAGGTCTGTTTGCCGCCAAGTCGATTAATCCAGGCGGCGCCGACGGGTTTTTCTTCGGCAATCCCAGGCAGTTATGGATTCAGTTTATAGCAGTAGCTACGACAATTACTTACGCATTTATCGCAACTTATGTTCTTTATACACTTGTGGACAAAGTTATCGGGGTGAGGGTCGCAGAAAAAGAAGAGGCGATGGGGCTTGACCTCACTCAACATAACGAACGGGCTTATACAATGCTGGAATAATTTAAGAAAGGAGCTTTACTGTGAAACTAATAATTGCGATAATTCAGCCGCACAGGCTCGAACAGGTTAAAGAACAGCTTTACCATGCGGAAGTAAATCTCATTACGGTCAACGAAGTCTTGGGACACGGCAGGCAAAAAGGTATTGATGAGGTCTACCGCGGTTTTAAGGAGACCGGGAACCTTATGAGAAAGATTCGGCTGGAGATTGCGGTCAATGACAATTTTGTTGGGCCTACAATCAACGCGATTATGAAAGGCGCCCAGAGTGGTGAAACAGGTGACGGGAAAATTTTTATTCTGCCGCTGGAAGAATGTATCCGCATCAGGACAGGTGAAACAGGTAGTATAGCAATTGGTTGATATTTTAGACTTATTTTTGAAAGGATATAAGATGACACCGAAAGAATTTTTTGAGTTTGCAAAGAAAAACAATGCCAAGATGGCAGACCTGAAGTTTGTCGACCTTCTCGGCACCTGGCAGCACTGCACATTCCCGGTGGAGTTCCTGGACGAAAAGGCTTTTTCGGAAGGTCTCGGTTTCGACGGTTCATCAATTCGCGGCTGGCAGATGATACACCAGTCCGACATGATGGCGGTTCCGGACCTGGACACCGTGGTTATGGACCCGTTTTTCGCCAAACCTACGGTGAGCGTCCTTACGAACATTGTCGACCCGATTACCCGCGAAGAGTATACTCGCGACCCGCGTCATATTGCCCGGAAGGCGGCCGAATTCGCGAAAAAGACCGGGTTAGCGGATACTGCGTATTTCGGCCCGGAGCCGGAATTCTTTATCTTCGACGAAGTTCGTTACGAACAAAACCAGCATACAGGGATGTATACAATTGATTCGACGGAAGGGTCCTGGAACACCGCCCGTTTCGAAGAGCCCAACCTTGGATACAAACCGTCGTACAAAGGCGGTTATTTCCCTGTTAGCCCGACCGATACCCAGCAGGATATCCGGACCGAAATGGTCGAGGAAATGCAGAAGGTGGGTATCGTGGTGGAGAAACACCATCATGAAGTTGCCACCGGCGGTCAGGCCGAAATCGACATGCTTTTCGCACCGCTCGTCAAGATGGCTGACCAGCTTATGTGGTATAAGTACATCGTGAAGAATGTGGCCAAGCGCCACGGTAAAACGGCGACTTTTATGCCCAAGCCGATATTCCAGGACAATGGCAGCGGAATGCACACGCACTTTTCGCTCTGGAATAAGGGCACCAACCTGTTCGCCGGCAAAGGCTATGCCGGGCTCTCCGATATCGGCGTGCATTCGATAGCCGGACTCATCGCCCATGCGCCGGCCATCCTGGCTTTCGCTGCGCCAACCACGAACTCATACCGCCGGCTTGTCCCGGGCTTTGAGGCGCCGGTGAATCTGTGTATGTCCGCCCGCAACCGGTCGGCCGCCTGCCGCATCCCGATGTACTCACCGAGCCCGAATGCGAAACGGGTCGAATTCCGCTGTCCAGACCCGAGCTGCAACGGCTATCTTACTTTCGCCGCGATGCTAATGGCCGCGAACGATGGCATCAAACGCAAACTGGACCCCGGCAAACCGATGGATGTGGACGTGTACGAGCTTTCCAAGGAAGAGCTGGCCCAGACCAAACAGGCGCCCGGCTCACTGGCAGAAGCGATTGAGGCTCTCGAGAAGGACCATAAATTCCTGCTGGAAGGCGACGTATTCACCAAAGACGTCATCGAGACGTGGATTACATGGAAACGAGAAAAGGAAATAGATGAGATAGCGCTGCGGCCGCATCCGCACGAGTTTCATTTGTATTACGACTGCTGATAGTCAGTATAAATTGTCCTTAAAATAAAATGCCTTGAGTCCGGCAGGGTGTTTCTATGGTCGGCTCAAGGCGCTTTCGTGGCTGGGACGTATGGACATTATGACATTGGTTTATAGTAGTTATTAGAGAGAACTTGTGCAGCAGTCCCCTGATATTAGTATATAGTATATGATGGTTGTTTTTGTAACTCTGCCAAGGGCAAATCGTAAAGAAGAATCTGATGGGCGTAAGACCGAAAAATCAGGGTTTGTATGAGAGCCGGTATGAGCACGACGGCTGCGGTATCGGTGCAGTTGTAAACATTTCCGGTCAGCGAAGCCATTCGATTATCGAATATGGCAGGGAGATTCTGTTAAATCTGCGTCACCGTGGGGCAGCCGGAGCTGATGAGATTACGGGCGATGGCGCCGGCATTTTATTTCAAATCCCCCATAATTTCTTTGCATTCGAGTGCAACAGGTTGGGTTTCTCTTTGCCCGAAGCTTCTAAATATGGTGTGGGTATGGTATTCTGCCCACGGGAGCAGGAACTTAGCAAAAAATGTGAGGAGGCGCTCGAAGCTTCAATCAGCCACTATGGTATGCGAGTATTGGGCTGGCGGGATGTTCCAACCTCAAATAAGTGTTTGGGAAAGATAGCCCTTGAATCTGAGCCCAGGATAAGACAAATTTTTGTTTACGGCCCAGGACTTGAGGATGAGCTACTGGAGCGGAGACTATATTTAGCACGAAAACGGGCTGAAAAGCTTGTAAGAAAAGAAATCGGACAGAGGGGCAATGATTTTTATGTGGTGTCACTTTCGTGCAGAACAATCTGTTACAAGGGAATGTTTATGGCCTGGCAGCTGTTTGATTATTATCCCGACCTTTCAGACGAACGCGTCACCTCTGCCCTTGCGATTGTTCATCAGCGTTACAGTACCAACACATTTCCAAGCTGGCAGCTGGCTCAGCCGTTAAGGTGCATAGCCCATAACGGAGAGATAAATACACTAAGCGGAAATCGCAATTGGATGCAGGCTCGTCAGATGAAAATGTCCAGCGAAGCATTCGGTGACAATATTGATGACCTGCGTCCAGTTCTGACTCCCGAAGCGAGTGACTCTGCATGTTTTGACAATGTGCTTGAGCTGCTTGTTCGTGCCGGCCGAAGCCTGCCTCATTCAGTAATGATGATGGTCCCTGAGGCATTCGGGGCAATTTACCATATCAGCACCGATAAACGTGCGTTTTATGAGTATCATGCCTCTATAATGGAACCCTGGGACGGTCCTGCTGCTATAGTGTTTACCGACGGACGTATCATCGGGGGTACGCTGGACCGCAACGGTCTGCGACCCTGCCGTTACCTCGTTACCACTGATGGATTGGTTATAATGGCAAGTGAGGCCGGCGTAGTTGAATTCCCACCTGAAAAAATCCAAAGAAAAGGGCGTTTGCAGCCGGGTCATATGTTTCTTGTTGATACGGTTGAGGGCCGGATAATCTCTGATAATGAGGTAAAAAGCAAGGTTGCAAGACAAAAACCTTATCGAAGATGGCTGGATGAAAACAAAATAGAACTACGAGGTTTGTTTGATACTCCCAAACTGGTACAAGCTGACCCCAGGACGTTAGCTCAGAGACTACGGCTGTTCGGTTACACCCGTGAAGAATTAAAAATGATTCTGCTGCCAATGGCCTTGAATGCACAGGAGCCAGTAGGTTCTATGGGGAATGATACTCCTTTGGCGGTACTTTCTGACAAACCGAAACTGTTGTTTAACTATTTCAAGCAGCTTTTCGCTCAGGTGACGAACCCGGCAATAGACCCCTTGCGTGAGGGATTGGTGATGAGTCTGATGAGTTTTGTAGGCCCCAAACTCAACATTCTCGCTGAATCGCCCCAACACTGCCGACAACTTAAATTGCCGCATCCTGTTCTGACTAATGAAGATATCGAGCTGCTGAAAACCATAGAACGAAAAGACCTGAAAACCGTAACCATTTCAGCAGTTTTTGATACCAGAGCCGCCGACATTGCCAACAGCCTTAGACTGGCCGTGGCAGAACTGATTAATTCTGCCGAAGATGCCGTCAAGAAAGGTGCCTCACTAATAATAATCAGTGACAGGGAAGTATCGCAAACAAAGGCTCCGATACCGTCCCTGCTGGCGACCGCAGCGGTCCACCAGGGTCTGCTTAATCGCGGTCTTCGCGGTGAGGCGGGTTTGATTGTTGAAAGCGGCGAGCCCAGAGAGGTAATGCACTTTTGCCTTTTGTGCGGGTTCGGCGCTAATGCAATAAATCCTTATTTGGCGTTTGAGACCCTCAATCATCTGAGTCGGGAAGGTGATTTGCCTGAAGATATGGAGCCGTCGCAAATAGCGGACAATTACATAGCAGCGATTAAAAAGGGCATTTTAAAAACGATGAGCAAGATGGGCATTTCAACCATTCGCAGCTACACCGGCGCCCAGCTATTTGAGGCAATCGGCTTGAGTCGTTCTTTTGTGGACAAATACTTTACAGGGACAAGCTCCCGCATTGGCGGAATCGGTCCGGCAGAAATTGCACAGGAAGCAATTGCTCGTCATAACGCTGCTTTTCAGCAGCGCCCTTCCGGGGCGCTGGAATTAGATTTTGGAGGCGAATATCATTATAGACACGATGGCGAAGAACATCTTTGGAACCCAAAGACGGTAGCGAGGTTGCAGCATGCAGTCAAATATGACGACAAGCAGGCTTACGATGATTACGCAAAAGCAGTAAATCAGCAGGTTCGAAAGCTGTATACTTTGCGAGGACTTTTTGATTTTGTTCCCGGTAAGGCAATACCAATTGAACGGGTAGAGCCAGCCAGGGAAATTATTAAGAGATTCTGCACGGGGGCAATGAGTCACGGTTCTATCAGCAAAGAGGCCCACGAGTGTTTGGCTATTGCAATGAACCGGCTGGGTGGAATGAGTAATACCGGAGAGGGAGGAGAGGACCAGTCTCGTTACACGCCGGAACCTAACGGTGATTCCAAAAATTGCGGCATCAAACAGATTGCCAGCGGCAGGTTTGGCGTAACGTTAAATTATCTGGTCAATGCGAAAGAGCTCCAGATAAAAATAGCTCAGGGAGCAAAACCGGGCGAAGGGGGGCAGTTGCCCGGCCATAAGGTTTCGGAGGAAATTGCCGTGCTGCGGCACTCGACTCCCGGAGTGACGCTAATATCACCACCTCCTCATCATGATATATACTCCATTGAGGATTTGGCGCAGTTGATATACGACCTAAAGTGCAGCAATCCGGGGGTAAAGGTTTCAGTCAAACTCGTTGCTGAAGTCGGGGTAGGTACAATTGCTGCCGGAGTTGCCAAGGGTAATGCAGATGAGATTCTTATCAGCGGCCACGATGGCGGCACAGGTGCAAGCCCACTTTCTTCAATCAAGCACACCGGTTGTCCCTGGGAACTCGGACTGGCTGAGACTCAACAAGTCCTGATAATGAATAATTTGCGGAGTCGAGTCCGAATTCAGGTTGACGGCCAGATGAAAACCGGCAGAGACGTTGTAATAGCAGCCTTGCTTGGGGCAGAAAGATTTGGTTTCGGCACTGCTGCTCTGGTTGCGCTCGGCTGCGTATTACTTCGAAAATGCCACGAAGGGGCATGTCCTTTCGGAATCGGCACCCAGGACCCCGATTTGCGGAAACGATTCGCAGGAAAGCCGGAATATGTGGAGCGATTTATGTGCTTTGTGGCTGAGGAAGTACGCCGGATAATGGCACAGCTTGGCTTTGAAAAATTCGAGGATATGGTTGGCAGAGCGGACCAACTGCGAACCAGCGAAGCAATTGACCATTGGAAAGCAAAGGGGCTGGATTTTTCTGCCATTTTCCATCGGCCCGATGTTTCCGGTGGAAACGGGAAAAGACACACTAATTCGCAGCCCGATAAGCTCAGCGACCATCTTGATTGGCAGATTTTGGCAAAAGCCAAACCTGCAATCGAACAAGGTCAAAAGACCGTTGTAGAAATGCCGATTCGCAATACAAACCGGACAGTGGGTGCAATTTTGAGTAATCATATAATAAAAAAATATGGTGAAAAAGGCCTGCCCGAAGATACGCTGCAAGTTGTTTTCCGTGGTTCTGCGGGACAAAGCTTTGGTGCATTTTTGGCACCTGGTGTAACGTTGAAGTTGATTGGTGAAAGTAATGACTATCTGGGCAAAGGGCTTTCCGGCGGGCGAATTATCGTCAAAACTCCGGAAGGTTCACCGTTTATGAGCAATGAAAATATCATTGTGGGCAACACGGTGCTTTATGGCGCCACTTCAGGTGAAGTTTTCATAAATGGAGTGGCCGGCGAAAGATTTTGTGTGCGAAACAGCGGTGCAACGGCTGTCGTCGAGGGTATTGGCGACCATGGTTGTGAGTATATGACGGGGGGATTAGTAGTAGTACTCGGAAGTACCGGATGCAATTTTGCAGCGGGTATGAGCGGAGGCATTGCTTATGTGCTCGATGAGATGCAATTGTTTGATACGATGTGCAACCTCGGCATGGTTGAGCTGGAAAGCATCTGGAAGGAAGAAGACAAACACCTGTTGTACGACTTGATTCAGCGTCATATAAAATGGACCGGCAGCCAACGTGCACAGCACATATTAGATGCATGGTCGGATACGGTTGGAAGATTTGTCAAGGTTGTTCCGACGGATTATCGCAAGGCTTTGGAAAAAATGCGGGCTTCCGAGAGACGAGATACAGAAACTACACCTGCAACTGAAGAGGTATTCGAATGGGCCAGAACAAAGGTTTCTTAAAATATAAACGTCAGGATATTACGCACCGGCCGGTCGAGGAAAGGATACATGATTTTGCCGAAACAGACTTACCGCTTGCGCCGGGGCAAATTCATCAGCAAACAGCAAGATGCATGGACTGTGGGATACCGTTTTGTCATGGCATAGGCTGCCCGCTGAAAAACTACATACCTGACCTGAATGACCTGGTGTATAGGGGTAAATGGCGGGAGGCTTGCGAACTGCTTCATTCTTCCAACAATTTTCCTGAAATTACGGGGCGGGTGTGTCCGGCTCTTTGTGAAGCGGCGTGTACGCTTTCGATAAATGATGAACCTGTGCTGATTAGGCACATTGAGTGTCAAATTGTTGAACGTGGTTTTAAGGAAGGATGGATAAAGCCGCTTCCAGCCAAGAGGAAAACCGGCAAGAAAGTGGCTGTGGCAGGCTCCGGCCCTGCTGGTTTGGCGACTGCTCAACAGTTGACTCGTGCCGGCCACCATGTGGTAGTTTTTGAAAGAGACCAGCGTGTGGGAGGCCTGATGCGGTATGGTATACCTGATTTTAAACTCGAAAAAAGCATTATCGACCGTCGGCTAAAACAGCTTGCCGCCGAAGGAGTTGAATTTCAAACCGGCGTCAATGTTGGAGAAGATATTTCCGCTCGGTATCTAAGAAAGACGTTTGATTGCATCTGTCTTACGATGGGGGCGGCGCAGCCACGAGACCTTAATATACCCGGCAGAGGATATGAGAACATTTTATTTGCTATGGACTACTTGAGGATGCAGAACGGATTTTGTTCGGGTGAACCTGTGGATGAAGCCACAGTTATCACGGCAAAGAACAAAATTGTGGTTGTAATTGGCGGCGGGGATACCGGAAGTGACTGTGTAGGAACAGCCCGCAGGCAGGGAGCCAAACAAATTTATCAACTGGAAATTTTACCTAAACCGCCGGATACACGGCCATCTGATACACCGTGGCCTATGTGGCCGCGAATTATGAGGACTTCATCATCGCACGAGGAAGGTTGCGAACGGATATGGAGTGTGATGACCAAGAAGTTTTCAGGTGTGGGAACTCGGGTTGCCCAGCTGTATTGCTGTGAGGTTGAATGGATAAGAAAAAATGGCAACTGGAATCCAAAAGAGTTACCCGGCACCGATTTTACTCTTAATGCAGATATTGTTCTCCTGGCTATGGGATTTCTACATGTAACACATAATGGGCTTATCAAAGAATTAGATTTAGAACTCGACAAGTCGGGCAATGTAGCAGTGGATAATTACCAGACCAACCATCCCTGGGTATTTGCTGCCGGTGACACAATTAACGGAACTTCGTTGGTCGTTCAGGCTGTTAACAGTGGGCGAGAAGCTGCTGCGGCTATTGACAATTGGTTGAAGCAGTAATGTTAAGGATAAGTAAATCTTGCAGATAGTGCCGGCACAATTTAACGCATTAGCAGGCGATATCAAAGGCGATGTCAGTAAGATGCAAAGCCTGAGTACCAAGGCATTCGGCAAAGACAGAAGAATGCCCATAACAAATCCTTATAATCCAGGTGCCTTATAAACTGAAGTAACACAATGCCAAAACGCAAAGATATTCACAAGATATTGATTATAGGTTCGGGGCCGATTGTTATAGGACAAGCCTGTGAATTTGATTATTCCGGCGCTCAGGCGTGTAAGGTACTTAAAAAAGAGGGTTTTAAGGTAATTCTGGTAAATAGTAACCCTGCCACAATAATGACAGACCCCGAATTGGCAGACAGAACGTACATTGAGCCAATCACGCCGGAGATGGTCGAAAAAGTAATTCGCAGGGAAAGACCTGATTGCCTGTTGCCGACGCTGGGGGGCCAGACCGGCCTGAATACAGCCGTAGCTCTTGCTGAGTCTGGCGTGTTAAAAAAATATAATGTCCGATTAATCGGGGCCAATCTCACGTCTATTAAAAAAGCAGAAGAACGAGACCGGTTCAAGAAAGTAATTCAAGACTGTGGGCTTGAGGTTCCCAAAAGCGGTTATGCGCATTGCTGGGAAGAGGCAGGAAAGATTATCGAGTATATAGGGTTCCCCGCGATTATCCGCCCTTCATATACATTAGGCGGCACGGGCGGAAATATTGCCTATAATGCCGAAGAGTATAAGCAATACATTCACTGGGGTTTGAACTTCAGTCCCAAATGCCAGGTTCTCGTTGAGCAATCTGTTATTGGATGGAAGGAATATGAGCTTGAGGTAATGAGAGACAGAAAAGACAATGTCATAATTGTCTGCCCAATCGAAAATCTTGACCCAATGGGTATTCACACCGGCGACAGTATTACAGTTGCACCTGCCCAGACTCTGACTGACAAGGAATACCAAATAATGCGTGACGCCGCAATTAGGATAATTCGGGCAGTTGGTGTTGAAACAGGCGGCTCGAACATCCAATTTGCTGTCAATCCCGAAAATGGAAGGCTTTATGTGATTGAGATGAACCCGAGGGTCTCGCGAAGTTCTGCGCTCGCATCCAAGGCCACAGGTTTTCCCATTGCCAAGATTGCCTCACTGCTTGCCGTTGGCTATACCCTCGATGAGATTCCCAACGATATTACAAAAAAGACACCAGCTTGTTTTGAGCCGACCATTGATTACTGCGTTGTTAAGTGGCCGCGTTTCACATTTGAAAAGTTCCCCCAGACCAATCCGGAACTGACTATACAAATGAAGTCTGTCGGTGAGGCGATGGCGATAGGAAGAACATTCAAAGAGGCCCTGCAAAAAGCCATAAGGTCGCTTGAAATTGACCGCTATTCATTAGACAAAAAACATATAGACAATAGTCTTTCAACACACCAGTTGAAACAGAAGCTCGGAACAAACTGCTGGGATAAAATCTGGTATATCGCTGAGGCATTGCGAAGAAATATCTCAGTGGGGGAAATTTACAGCCTGACCAAAATCGACCCGTGGTTCTTGAATAACATCAAGGACATAGTAAAACTCGAAGAGAAAATAAAGACCGTCAACTTGTCGGAAATCGACCGGGCATTTATGGAGAAAATCAAGCAATACGGGTTCAGTGACAAATATTTGGCCTCATTAATGAAAGTGGAAGAACATCAATTGCGAAAGCACAGGAAAAATCTCGGGGTCACCGCAGTTTACAAAACCGTCGACACCTGCGGTGCGGAATTCGAGGCTTCAACACCTTATCTTTATTCGACCTTTGAAAAAGAATGTGAAGCAAACCCGACAAAGAGAAAAAAGGTTGTCATACTCGGCGGCGGACCGAATCGCATAGGTCAGGGCATCGAATTTGATTACTGCTGTGTTCACGCAGCATTTGCTCTACGAGAAATCGGTATTGAGTCAATAATGATAAACTGCAATCCCGAAACGGTCAGCACTGACTATGATACTTCAGATAGACTCTACTTTGAACCGCTGACCTTTGAAGATGTTATGTCCGTTGTGGAAAAAGAGAATCCGGACGGCGTGATTGTGCAGTTTGGCGGTCAGACACCGTTGAAACTTGCTGTGCCTCTGGAAAAAGCCGGGGTCAAAATAATTGGTACCTCCCCGGACAGTATCGACTGTGCCGAAGACCGAAAACGGTTTAATGCCCTTGTGAAGAAATTGAAACTTCTCCAGCCTGAAAGCGGGACAGCAACAACTTATCGGGAAACCGTTAAGATAGCCAACAGATTAGGGTATCCTTTGCTCATCCGGCCTTCTTTTGTCCTTGGTGGTCGAGCGATGGAAGTGGTTTATGACGAAAAGGCACTGAAAGCGTCAGTCGAAAAGGCCATCGAAGTTTCTGGCGAACATCCTATCTTAATCGACAAATTTCTCGACGATGCTACGGAATTGGACGTCGATGCCATCTGCGATGGCAAAACAGTCGTAATCGGCGGAATAATGGAACATGTCGAAGAAGCGGGTGTGCATTCAGGCGATAGCGCCTGCTGTCTGCCGCCGGTTTCACTGAGCAAAAAAGTCCTGGAGCAAGTCAAACACCAGACAAAGTTATTGGCGTTGGAATTAAAGGTAAAGGGCCTTATAAACATCCAGTTTGCGGTCAAAAATGAAAAGGTTTATGTGCTCGAAGTCAACCCGCGAGCGTCCCGAACCGTCCCGTTTGTAAGCAAATCCATCGGTGTTCCCCTGGCTAAACTCGCTGCTAAAGTAATGGTTGGTATGACGCTGGACAAACTGAAGTTTACAAAGGAAGTGCATCGTAGTTATTTCTCTGTCAAAGAAGCCGTTTTCCCTTTCATTAAATTTCCCGGCTGCGACACATTGCTCGGCCCGGAGATGCTTTCTACGGGAGAAGTAATGGGAATCTCGGACGATTTTGGTATCGCGTTTGCAAAATCGCAGATAGCTGCCGGTAACACTTTGCCGGTAACCGGAAATGTGTTTTTCAGCGTCAAAGACGACGACAAAAACAGAGCCGTCGGGATTGCACAAAAATTCTGTCAGATGGGTTTTAAAATCCTTGCCACGAAAGGAACGTGCATTGAGTTTATCAGGAGTAACATACCAACAGAGTTCGTTTTGAAGGTTACAGAAGGTCGGCCTAACATAGTTGATTTTATAATAAACAAAAAAATAGACCTTATCGTAAACACAGCCGCAGGTAAACAGGCGGCAATGGATTCATTTTCGATAAGAAGAACCTCCCTTGAGAAACAGGTTCCCTACGTAACAACGATAAGAGGTGCCGCAGCGGTAGTAAGGGCTGTTGATGCATTAAGGAAAGAGAAGATTAGTGTAAAGCCTATCCAGCTATACTATAAAGGAAGCTCATAAGTGAAGGCAATTCTTTTGTTGGAAGATGGTGCAATTTTTAAGGGGCGGTCTTTTGGCGCCCGTGGCCAGAAGTGCGGCGAGGTCGTATTCAATACAAGTATGACAGGCTATCAGGAAATACTTACCGACCCTTCATACAATGAGCAAATAATCACAATGACATATCCGCTGATAGGCAACTACGGCACTAATAATGTCGACTGCGAATCTAAAAAGATTTTCGCCGCAGGTTTCATTGTTAAAGAGAACTGCCCTTATCCAAGTAACTGGCGAGGCAAAACTTCGCTGAGTGATTACTTAAAAGCCAATAATGTGGTTGGCCTTGAAGGCATCGATACCAGAGAACTTGTAAAGCATATCCGAACCCAGGGTGCTATGAGGGGCATTATCTCCGCGACCGAATTTAGTGTTAAAAAGCTGAGAAGGAAATTGGAAAAATACCACGGCCTCGTCGGCAGGGACATTGTAAAGGATGTTACAATTAAAAAATCATATAGCTGGGACGAGGGAGTAATTGATGTATTAACCCGTCGGGTAGAGAAGCCACCGAGGAAATACAAAGTCATAGCTTTTGATTTCGGTATCAAGCAAAACATCCTTAGACTGTTGCGCTCGCATGGCTGTGATGTTACAGTCATTCCTGCCCAGACATCCGCTAAAGAGGTTTTGGCCCAAAAGCCTGATGGTGTATTCTTAAGCAACGGTCCTGGTGACCCCGCGGCTGTAACCTATGCCATTGAGACTGTGAAACAACTTCTTGGCAAAGTGCCAATCTTCGGTATTTGTCTTGGCCATCAGATTCTGGCGCTTGCCCTTGGAGGCCGAACTTACAAACTCAAATTCGGTCACAGAGGAGCTAACCATCCCGTAAAAAATCTACAGACCGGTAGAATTGAGATTACCAGCCAAAATCATGGGTTCTGCGTTGACCTTGATTCGTTGAAAGATAAGGACGTTGAACTGACACATATGAACCTGGATGACAACACACTTGAAGGAATTAAATGTAAAAAATTTTCTGCTTTTTCCGTTCAGTATCACCCGGAAGCCTCGCCGGGCCCGCATGATGCGAGTTACCTTTTTAAGACCTTTATTGACTTAATGGATAGATAACGATATAACCACATGGGAGCTTGTGGTATAGTAGCATATCGGGACAAGAAAGTTGCTGCAAAATTGATGTGGAGCCGATGTTAATCAGTGCCTGAAGGCTGGCATAACTGGCGAAATACTCAAACTCGCTGGAGTAAGGGTTATCCGTATACTCTGAATTGCTTTTGCTAAAGCCACTTACTTTACCTTCGATAGGAAATATTTGCTTGCTTCTCGTTGGCAGAAAGGGCACGGATCAGGTTCCGAATCCTATGTTAATCAGCTTTTCTGCCAGATTCCAAAGATATCTTACGTTATCTGGTTAATAATGATGGCACTGGCAAAAAGCGGTAACAATGACAACTCGTCTTCTCCATTTGAGGGCAATTGGCCAGTCAGAAATCGAGAAAACGCTGCAAATTCCTGAGGCTCAAGAACTTGTGGAGTGCCTCTCTAATGTAACGGAGAGGGCGGGATTCGAACCCGCGGTACGGGCTAATAACCCGTACGACGGTTTAGCAAACCGTTGCCTTCAGCCACTCAGCCACCTCTCCGTGTCAAATATTGCTGCGATTTTGTACCGAACAAATCTGCATCGCAAAAGGCTAAACACAAATACTACAGAACTACGAGCTGTTTTGCAAGAACAGAAAAGGGGATTTCAAAAACTTCGTAATGAAATTGATATGCGGGTGGATGTTAAATAATAAAGCCAGATTCTAAAAAAGACAGAATCTGGCTTCGGAGGAGGGTGATGAAAAGCGAATAGAGCGATTAAATTTTTCCTAAAAACTCCTTAACTTTCAAACCCAATATAATTTACTTTGCAAAGCCCTCTATATACAATAGTAATCGAACAGCCGATAATAATTTCTTTAAAGAATTTGACGGAAACTACGCTTTTTTTGATTTAAGTCAAGTTTTTTTCGAGAAAAATTTGACTTTTGTGAAACTCTTATAAAAAACCGCCAAATTACGCTGAAAACTTCTATTTTTTACTACGTCTTATAAAATAGTTTGTTCTAAGTTCTAACTGATTGGCTGTTAATTGTTGGGGAATGTTGATATGGAAAACAGGATTACGATAGCAGATTTATTGTCGGCCAAACATCAGGGCCGGAAGATTGCTGCGGTCAGTTGCTATGATTATACCACCGCCAGGCTTATTTCGCAGACCGATGTTCAAATGGTGCTGGTGGGCGATTCGGCTGCACAGGTGATGCTGGGGTTTGATTCGACCCTGCCGGCAACGATGGATTTTATGGTGGCTATAACCGCGGCGGTCCGGCGTGGGGCGCCGAACGTGTTTCTCGTGGCTGATATGCCGTTTTTGTCGTATCAGGTGGGTGTTCAGGAGGCGGTTAGAAACGCCGGGCGGTTTGTGGTCGAGGCCGGTGCGCAAATGGTAAAGATTGAGGCTGGCGGAGCATATCTGGACGTAATAAAGGCTGTCAGCGATGCCGGTATGGCTGTTATGGCGCATATCGGCATTAGGCCGCAAAGTATAAACAGGATAGGTCGATTTAAGGCCGATGCCACTACTGCGGAGATGGCGGCGGAACTGATAAGCCTTGCAGAGCAGATGGTTGATGCCGGTGCGTGTGCTTTGCTGCTGGAAGGCACTGCTGCGGAGGTGGCGGAGATTATCACAAAGCACAGCGAAGTGCCTGTAATCGGGTGCGGCTCCGGGCCGGGTTGCGACGGCCAGATATTGATTGCGCCGGACATTCTGGGCCTGACACAGGGGCTAGGACCTAAATTTGCGAAGAACTACGGTAATCTGGCTGATAATATTGTTAAGGCGTTTGGCGATTACAGCAAGGACGTTGAGGCCGGAAGATTTCCTGATGCTGAGCATAGTTATCATATGAAAGCCGGTGAGCTTGACAGATTAAAAGAGTTGCTGAGAAGGAGTTAAATTTAGAAAGGGGCGGTGAAGTATGAGAAAGATATTTTGGATTGCAGGGCTGATTTTGGTGATTAGTTTGGCCTGCGAAAAAAAAGGCGAGCCGCAGCAGAAGGATAAAAATATAGAAAAGTCTGCTAAAACAGAAAAGCCGGCTGAGCCAAAGCCGATTGAATCGCCAAGACAGATTATAAAACGGGCGGAAAAGGTCATAGCAGGCGAGCAGACGCTGACAGGCGAAGTTCGGTATAGTAATCTGGAGGGCGGGTTTTATGAGCTGGTTGCGGACGATGGCGAAAGATACGACCCTGTGAATCTGCCGGATGAATATAAAAAAGACGGGCTGCGGGTGAAATTTCAAATCAGAGCGAAAAGGGATATAGTCGGCATTCATATGGCGGGGAAAATTGTCGAGATTATGAAAATCGAGAAGCTGTAATTGCTTAAAGTTATTGTGGTGGTGGCGTTTTTGAAGCTTACATAGAAAATAGCGGACAGCCCCCGCAGACAGGTAAACTTCAGAGCCCCCTCCGTTTGTCAATTCAATGAAGCTCACGCCGAAGGTGAGATAGACAAGGCGTTATTTTTTTGCGAGGTAGCTGGTTATAAGGTTTCTATAGGCCGGAACATGATTGAGGAGAATGTTTTTCAGGCCTTCGACGTCGTTACGCCAGTCACGATGAAGCTCAGAGACGACACTGAACCAGTTCACAAGCTGAGCGCCGGCATTGGCCATACGCAGCCAGGCAGCATTACGTGTTGATTCGTTGAAAGTTCCGGAGGCATCGGTAACGACGAAAACTTCGTAGCCTTGCTGCAAAGCGGAAAGAGCCGGGAAGGCCACACAAACCTCGGTGACAATTCCTGCGATAATGAGCTGTTTCCGTCCGGTATCTTTGACAGCCTTGACGAAATCTTCATTGTCCCAGGCGTTGATTTGGCCCGGTCGAGCAATATATGGTGCATCAGGGAACATTTTTTTGAGCTCAGGTAAAATCGGCCCGTTCGGCCCGTTCTCAAAGCTTGTGGTCAGGATGACGGGAAGTTTGAAATATTTTGCAAGGTCTGCAAGTGCGAGAACGTTGTTCTGAAATTCGTCCGGGGAGTAATCCCGAACCAGAGAGAGCAGTCCTGACTGGTGGTCCACAAAAAGCATGGCAGCATTATTTTTATCAAGTCTTTTATATTCGCTGGTATTCATAATTCACTCCTTTCCAGGGAGGTGCGGCAACTGCCCTGAAGACTCTTCGTGCTGCCGTAAATTGCTAAGCATCAGCACAAAGGGTTCTTTAGGATTCTTGATTTCCATAATGCTGCCTCCCTTCATTTAATTTTCTTTTCTCAAGTTACACTGTTTAAACAATTCCACAAACCTTTCTGCTGTACGCCTCACATTCTCACTATTTTTTTAATCTATACGCAGCGGTTTTGACATAGGCAAGTTCCTGATTTAGAGCTTCCAAATTACTTTTACCTGCGAGAACAGCGGCCAATGACTGTGGTGTGGGGTTTTGGTTGACAATTTTGCGGAAAAGGGGTATTCTTTTGGGGCTGGTAAGGTGTGTGCGCCTGTAGCTCAATTGGATAGAGCATCGGTCTACGGAACCGAAGGTTACATGTTCGAGTCATGTCAGGCGCGGTGTAAAGATAGTCAGCAGGTGGTCGACACAAGAAAAGGCCGGAGGGGGAGGCATTTCTTTTCGCCCTCGCTGAAACGAAGCGAAGATTAATGGTTGTGTGAATTATTGAAGGAGCGTTTTCTATGAAAAAAATGAGGATTTTGCTGGCGGTAGTGTTTTTGACGGCGGTGGGGGTTTGCCGGGCTGAATCGGAGGCTGATTTGGCCAAAGAAAATGCGGAGTTGAAAAAGCGGGTCGATAAACTCGAAACCGAGCTGGCAGAACTGAAGAAAATCGTTATGAAGCAGGGTCAGGCACCAGAGGTGGCGAAAGAGGAGGCAAAGCCGGTTCAGCCTGCACAACAATCGCAGCCGGTCATTGCGCCGCAGGCGGAACAAAAGCCGAGTGTTATGCCGCAGTTGAGCGAGGCAGATATGAAGAAGATTTTGGATGCGGTGCAGAAAGAGACGGCGAAGAAGAAACTGGTGTGGTCTGATTTAGATATTCAGATATACGGGAATATCCGGCTGGATACTTCTTACGATACGGCGCAGGTTGAGCCGGGCAATTATGTTAAGTGGGTGAAGCGCGAAAATCTTAACAAAAACGACAATCAGTTCGATATGACGGCGAACCAGACGCGGCTGGGGATGCGGCTTAACGGGCCTGCTGACGGACAGATAAAGACAAGCGGTCTTGTTGAAATGGACTTTTACGGCGGCGGGGATGAGAACAAGGCGAATCCGCGGATGCGTCACGCGTGGATGAAATTGGAATGGCCTGCGGAGCGGTTCGAGATACTGGCGGGGCAGACGTGGGACGTGATATCACCGTTGTATCCTTACACGCTGAACGATACGGTGCTGTGGTATGCCGGCAATATCGGATTTCGTCGTCCGCAACTGCGGCTGACGAAGACATACGCGATAAGCAGCGATGTCGACCTTAAATTAGAGGGCGCAGCGGCGAGAACCATAGGCAGAAAGGCAAGCTTTACCGGCGCAATAGATTCGGGTTCGGATTCGGGCCTGCCAAGCTGGCAGGGCAGGGTCAGCGCGACCTTTCCGTTTTTCGGGCCGCAGCCAACAACGGTCGGATTGTCCGGTCATATTGCCAAGGAGCAATATGATACCGCGGCTGACGGGACGCATACTAATTTCAGAAGCTGGTCAACCAATGTCGACTTGACTCAGCCGATTTGCAAATGGCTTACTTTCAAGGGCGAGATGTTTACAGGATTGAACCTCGACGCATACACGGGCGGCATCGGGCAGGGAGTTAATCTCACAACGAACAAGGAGATAGCGAGCAGCGGCGGATGGGGAGCGTTCGAGGTTGGGCCGTGGGACAAGTGGCGGTTTAACGTCGGTGCGGGCGTAGACACGCCGAGCGGAGACGATTTGGAAGGAGCAACGGGCGACGTAAGGACTCAAAACCAGGCGGTTTTCGGCAACGTGATTTATTCGATAACCAAGAATGCGGAGGTGGGATTCGAGCTTTCGCACTGGCGGACGGAATATAAAGGCTCAGGCGATGCGGAGGCGATGCGGGCGCAGGCGGCGTTTATGTATAAGTTTTAGAAAATAGAATAGAGATTGCTTCGTCCCGATAAAGACATCGGGACTCGCAATGACGGTTTGATGACAAGGAGAAGGTAATTTATGAAGAACCGGTGGTTAATAGCGGCGGCGGCGGTAGGGATTCACATATCGATAGGGTCAGTGTATGCGTGGAGCGTGGCGACCAAGCCCTTGATGAGCCAGTTCGGCTGGACGCTGAAAAACGTGTCTTTCGCTTTCAGCATAGCGATATTTTTTCTGGGGACATCGGCGGCGTTTTTTGGGCATTTTGTTGAGAGGAACGGGCCGAGGAAATCGGGGAGCCTGGCGGCAATGTTTTTCGGAATAGGAGTGGTCGGCGCGGGTTTTGCGCTGAAGGCAAAATCGCTGGCGTTATTGTATGTGACGTACGGTGTGCTTGGCGGGACGGGGCTGGGGATTGGGTATATTACGCCTGTTTCGACGCTGGTGAAGTGGTTCCCGGACAGGCGAGGTCTTGCAACGGGGCTGGCGATAATGGGGTTCGGGTTTGCTGCGCTGATAAGCGGGCCGATTATGGCGAGGCTGATTAACTCGGTAGGGCTTGTGAATATGTTTTTCATCCTGGGGGGCGCATATTTCGTAATGATGTTTTCATCGGCGCAGTATCTTGCGCCGCCGCCAAAGGGCTGGCTGCCTGAAGGGTACAAGGCACAGCTCGATTCCGGCAAAAAAAAACCTAAAATCGACCTTGCGCATATGACAGCCAACGAGGCGGCAAAAACGCTGCGGTTTTATTTTTTGTGGATTATGGTGTTTATCAATATCACGTGCGGCATCGCCATTATATCGGTAGCGTCTCCGCTGGCGCAGGAGGTTGCGGGGCTTACGCCACTGGCAGCGGCAACGATGGTCGGGCTGATGGGGTTGTTTAACGGGGCCGGTCGCATCGGGTGGGCATCTTTTTCGGATTATATAGGGCGGCCAAATACATATACAACCTTTTTCATCATACAGATTGCGGCATACTTTATGATTCCTCATACGACCAATGCGATACTGTTCCAGGTAATAATTTTCCTGATTTTGACGTGTTACGGCGGAGGTTTCGCATCGATACCGGCGTTTATCAGCGATATGTTCGGCACAAAACAGGTGTCGGCGATTCACGGCTATATTCTGACGGCGTGGGCGAGTGCGGGGATTGCCGGGCCGATGTTCGTTTCGTGGGTTCGGGAGATGACAAGCGGCTATACAAGCACGCTGTATGTGTTTGTAGGGCTGTTTGTTGTGGCGTTTGTCGTTTCGCTGCTGATAAAAAGGAACATCCAGGCTATTCAGGCGGAGCTAAAAGCGGCGCCTGTGGAGGCATAGTTATACTCGTTTGAGGGCATTTTTTGAGGCTGTTTCGGGTTTTTTTCTTTTGACTCAGGGGAAAATTTGTAATAGAATTTATCTGGCCGTTTTTAAAAAAATATCAGGGTATAATAGCTTATAAACAAAGGAGAGCATTATGGCAGAGCAGCAAAAAGTCATCAGTTCACTTATGACGGAAACGAGGACGTTTCCGCCGACAAAGAAGATGAAATCTGAGGCGTATATAAACAGTATGAAGCAGTATAAACAGATGTGGCAGCGGTCGATAGACGACCCTGACGGCTTCTGGCTGGAGCAGGCGAAAAGCATAAGCTGGTTTAAGGAGCCGACCAAGGCTCTCGAATATACGTGGGACACGAAAGAGCGGAAGATTGAGCATACGTGGTTTGCCGACGGCGAGCTTAACGTGGCGTATAATTGTCTCGACCGTCACCTGGGGACGCCTGTCGCGAAAAAGACCGCACTGATTTGGCAGGGAGAGATTGAAGATGCCGTGCGGAAATTTACCTATGAAGAGATGTACAAGGAGGTCTGCAAATTTGCAAACGTTCTGAAATCGAAGGGGATAAAAAAGGGCGACCGCGTGGCGATTTATATGCCGATGATTCCGGAACTGCCGATAGTAATGCTGGGCTGTGCGAGAATCGGGGCGATACATTCTGTTGTATTCGGCGGGTTTAGCGCCGATTCGCTAAAGGACCGGATTAATGATTCCGAATGCAAAATGCTTGTAACCGCCAACGTTTCACTGCGTGCCGGCAAACATATCAAGCTTAAAGATATTGCGGACGAGGCGCTGAAAAATACGCCTTCGATACAAAATGTGGTGGTCGTTAAAGTTACCGATGAACCCTGTAATATGAAAGCAGGCAGGGACACGTGGTATAATGATGAAATGGCAAAGGCAAAAGACGTTTGCCCCGCTGAACGTATGAAGGCGGAGGACCCGCTGTTTATTCTTTACACATCCGGCTCGACGGGCAAGCCGAAAGGCGTTGTCCACACCACTGCGGGTTATCTGCTGTATACTTCTTTCAGTCATAAGGTCATTTTTGACGTTCACGACGATGATATTTACTGGTGCACCGCCGACATCGGATGGGTGACGGGTCACAGTTATATTGTTTACGGCCCGCTTGCCAACGGCGCAACAACACTGATGTTTGAAGGCGTTCCCACTTATCCGGATGCGGGGCGATTCTGGCACGTCTGCGATAAATTCGGCGTCACCATATTCTATACCGCACCAACGGCGATTCGAGCGTTAATGCGTCTGGGGGATGAATGGCCTGCGAAATACAAGCTGAACACATTAAGGGTTCTGGGGACAGTCGGTGAGCCGATAAACCCGGAGGCGTGGATATGGTATTATGAGAAAATCGGGCGCAAAAGATGCCCGATAGTGGATACGTGGTGGCAGACGGAAACAGGCGGAATTCTGATAACGCCGCTGCCGGGCGCCCATACGCTAAAGCCGGGCAGTGCGAGCCGGCCTTTCTTCGGTGTCGACCCGGTCATTCTGCGTGATGACGGAACCGAATGTGCCGTCAATGAAGGCGGCAAACTGTGTATTCGCAGGCCCTGGCCGGGAATGATGAGCACGATGTGGGGAGACCATCAGCGGTTCGTCGATACTTATTTTATAATTTTCAACGATGTTTACTTCACCGGCGATGGGTGCAGATTAGACGAGGATGGTGATTACTGGCTGATGGGAAGAATAGACGATGTTGTGAACGTTTCCGGTCATCGCATAGGGACAGCGGAGGTCGAGAGCGCACTTGTCAGTCACGAGAAGGTGGCCGAGGCTGCGGTCACACCTATGCCGCACGAAATTAAGGGACAGGGCCTTTATGCGTTTGTAACACTCAAGGAAGGCGTTAAAGAAAGCGAAGATTTGAAAAAAGAACTTGCCCTGCACGTTCGCAAGGAAATCGGGGCGATTGCAGTGCCGGAGTTAATCCAGTTTGCACCCGCGCTTCCGAAGACACGTTCGGGCAAGATTATGCGGCGTATTTTACGCAAGATAGCCGAGAAAGACACAAGCAATCTGGGCGACATTACCACCCTCGCTGACCCGAGCGTTGTAGAGGCATTGGTTAAAGGCCGAGGATTATAAAATCCTTCAGAGACCTGACGAATTTTGAGCCGGGCGTGCATTATAAGGCACGTCCGGCCTGTTTTATTGAACGAAAGGAATGATTTATGAGCGATGCAATAGCTGCTTCACAGGAGTCAGTTAAAAATCACGGATGGCGGGTGACGTTTGCCGGAATGGGCATCAATCTTGCGCTGGGCATACTATACACCTGGAGTGTCATCAGCAAGGGTGTGCCGAAAGAATGGAACTGGAGTGAAGCGGACAAGTCGCTGCCTTATGCGGTCGCCTGCCTGATATTCTCGATAATGATGGTTCCTGCGGGTCGGCTTCAGGACAAAATCGGGCCTCGCATTGTGGCGGGAGTGGGCGGTATCCTGGTCGGCATCGGCCTTATTATAGCCAGCCAGACCACTTCGCCTGTCGGTTATATGCTCGGCTTCGGGGTTCTGGCCGGGACTGGTCTCGGTTTCGGATATGCCTCGGCGACACCGCCGGCGGTCAAATGGTTCCCCGCGGCAAAAACCGGACTGATAGCAGGAATAGTGGTATCGGGTTTCGGCCTTGCGAGCGTATATATTGCACCGCTGACAACCTGGCTGATGAACAAATGGAGTCTGAATACCGCTGTTCTGATACTGGGAATCGCTTTTCTGGCGGTGGTAGTCAGCCTTGCCCAGCTGCTAAAATCTCCTCCTAAAGGTTACGTACCAGCAGGAGCAAGTCAGTCCAAACCAGTCAATCCGGACAAGAAGGTGGATTTTGTTCCGATGGAAATGCTCGGCACCATACAGTTCTACATTCTCTGGTTTATGTATGCGTGCGGGGCCGGTGCGGGACTTATGGTTATCGCAAAACTTGCGGCTATCGCAAAAATGCAGGCGGGCATCGATTTGGGCTTTGTCTTTGTGGCGGCCCTTGCGGTCGGCAACGGCGCGGGGCGAATAGTGGCCGGTATGATGAGCGACAAAATCGGGCGCAAAATGACGATGTTTATCTGCTTTGTGCTTCAGGCCGGTCTGGTATTGCTGCTTTCACGCACCACGAGCGGCAGTATCCTGGCAAATATTCCGGTTCTGACAATCATATCGGCACTGATAGGGGCAAACTACGGCGCCAACCTGTCGCTTTTCCCGTCAATCACCAAAGATTTTTACGGTTTGAAAAATTTCGGTGTAAACTACGGCCTGGTATTTACCGCCTGGGGGGTAGGCGGCTTTATGCTGTCGAAACTGGCCGGTGCGATGTACGACAAACACCAGACATTTGCCATCGCCTATTATGGCGCTTCGGCACTGTTAATCCTTGCGGCCATAATGACACCATTGGTCAAGCCGCCGCATCATATCATCGAAGCCGCCGAAGTTCCGAGCGAATAAAGATTAGAGGTGGTGAAAGGGAAATATGTTTGCCTTGACCGATTCGATAACGGCCTGAACCTGCGGCATTACAAAATCCCGCTGCTGACTGCTTACTGCAAGCACCCTATCCTGCAATCCTCCCTGCCAGTCGGTGCTTTCAAGCAAAACGCCGCCTGCAGCAAGGTTCATATCGTGCTCATCTGTGGCCCCACAAAAGGCGCTCCAGGCAAGCGCCCAGGCCCTGACGGTGTTGCCGATGTGGTAACCGCCGCCGCCGGTCGCAAGTATGGGCTTATTAACCTTCAGCAAATGTTTGATAATCTCGACGTAAGTATTGTTGGTTAACTGCAAATGGGCAAGCGGGTCGCCTACAAGAGCATCCACGCCCAGCTCAAAAACAATCACATCAGGATTATACGCCCCAATCAGCGGCACAGCGATGGCTTCAAAAGCCATCATATAGGCCTGGTCATACGTCCCGACAGGCAGGGGGACATTCACACAATAGCCTTTTCCTTTGCCTGTCCCTATCTCGTCTTCGAAGCCGGTGCCGGGGAAGAGGGTGCGGCCGCTTTCGTGAAATGAAATGGTCATTACGTCGCTGCGGTCATAAAATGCGTAGGCCACGCCGTCGCCGAAATGAACGTCTACATCGAGATAAAGGACTTTTTTGCCTTCTTCGGCCAGCGTTAAGCAGGCCAAAGCCATATCATTTATGTAACAAAATCCCGATGCAAGTTCGGGGCCGGCGTGGTGCAGTCCGCCGGAAGGATTAAACGCGATGTCCGCTTCGCCTGATAGTATAAGTTTTGCCCCGGTCAATGTAGCGCCTGCGGCCCAGACCGAATAGTCATACATATCCCTGAAGACGGGGCAGTCGGATGTCCCTATTCCCATATTGAGCGCTTCAGCGTCCCAGCGGCCTTCGGCGGCTTCTTTTAATACGTGCAGATAACGAGCGGAATGAAACTTTTTCAAGACAAGTCTGTCGGCTGGTTCGGGTGCTATTTCGCTTCTGCCCGGACCTGTCAGCAATCCCATAGAATTTAAAATCTTCCTTGTTCTGCCGGCCCGCTGGACATTAAAGGGACAATCCGGCGGGTAGTTATATTTTTCAAGTTCCGGTGAATGTATAAATGCGGCCCTCATCGGCACATCGTCCTATTTTTACTCTTTTTTCAAATCATACGTTATGCTATACACATCGCCGTCGAATTCGGTATTCACTTTATAGCCGGAGTTGTAAAAAATAGCGAGCATCGGTTTGTTGACCGGCAGGACCTTTGCAGAGAAGCGTTTCACGCCGCGCTGTTTGGCGATGCGGGTTATATAATCAAGCAGGAATGTCCCCATTCCTTTCTGCTGCCATTCGTCCTGCACGATAAAAGCCACCTCGGCGGTCTGCGTTTTGGGGTCGAGAAAATACTGTGCGATGGCGACTATCTGCTCGCCTGAGGCACCCGGCACGGTGCCGACAATGGCGATGTCCTGCTGGTAATCAATGTTGGTCAATTTTTGCACGTCTTTGTGAGGAAACATTATCGTACGGGTCATATATCGCTTCTGGACAGACCCTTCGCTTAACGAATAAAGCATTTCCGAAAGCGCTGTTTCATCGGTTGGTTTAACGGGCCTGAAGAATATTTCAGTGCCGTCCCGCAGGGTATCATATCGTTCCAGCTCTTCCGGGTAGGTGACTTTTACGGTGTCCAGCTCTATCTGGTCCTGATAGATATACTTTTGGGCCTTTGCGGCCTGGATAAGACCGGTCCTGAATTTGGGGTGTGCGATGTTAATGAGCGAAAGGACCCTTTCCCTGATGCTTTTGCCGTGCAGATAGGCAATTCCATATTCGGTGACCACATAATGGACATCGCCGCGTGTGGTGACAACGCCTGCGCCTTCAGTCAAATGCGGGACGATTCTCGAAATTTCGTCATTCTTTGCGGTCGAAGGCATAGCAATAATCGCCTTTCCCCCCCTGCTTCGGGCGGCGCCGCGGATGAAATCGACCTGTCCGCCGATGCCGCTGTAAAACTGATAGCCGAGCGAATCGGAACAAATCTGTCCGGTCAAATCTATCTCAAGGCCGACGTTAATCGCCACCATTTTTTCGTGCTGGGCGATGACATTAGGGTCATTGACGTATTCGGTCGGATGAAATTCAAAAAACGGGTTGTTGTCGATATAATCATACAGCCGGCGTGAACCCATACAAAAACTGGCCACGACCTTGTTTCGGTTGAGGGTCTTTTTGGCACAGGTAATGGCGCCGCAATCAATTAAGTCAATAATCCAGTCACTGAACATTTCCGTGTGTACGCCGAGGTCTTTTTTGTCCCTGAGGAACTCAGCCAGTGCCTGCGGGATACGGCCTATGCCGCATTCGATGGTGCTGCCGTCTTCGACGAGCCTGGCAATATTCTGGCCGATACGGCGCAGCGTCTCATCAGGCTGAGGTGTCGGCAGTTCGACAATATCTTCATCATAGGGGACAAGCATATCAATGGTGTTGATGTGAAGGAAGCTGTCGCCGAGAGTTCGAGGCATCTTCCTGTTGACCTGTGCTATCACATATTTGGCGTTTGCGGCGGCGGATTTAACAATATCGACCGACACGCCGAGACTGCAAAGGCCGTTCGCATCGGGCGGCGTTACGCTGATTAAGGCGACGTCAATCGGGATTCTTCCCGTCTCGAATTCGTTCGGTATCTCCCAAAGAAATATCGGCGTATAATCCCCGATGCCCTTCTTCAAGACTTCGCGGACGTTGTCGGCGATGAAGAAACTGTTCATCTTGAACTTTTCACGAAACTTTTCTTCCATATAAGGCGCAGCACCCACTGTCAGCAGATGAATGATATGAGCATCGTAGATATGCGACGAATTTTCGACAAGGGCGCTAACAAGATGCTGAGGCTGGGCGCAGCCTGTCCCTATAAATATTCTGTTGCCGGGCCTGATGAGCTTAATTGCGGACACGGCGTTTCCAATTTTACCCTTGTATTTTATTTCCCAGTCAAATTCCTGCATACCTATCTCTCCCGGCTATGTTTTTTCCACACTTATCCTGGCGTCGACCGCAACCGGCACAGTGCCTGCGGGGCCGACAATATACGGGTTTATGTCGATTTCCTTAATTTCGGGAAATTCCGTAACAAGCTGAGAAAGTCTCTGCAGACCCTCGGCTATCGCTTCTATATCGACACCCTCTTCGCCGCGTATGCCCTTCAATATCCTGTAGGTTTTTGTATCCACAAGCATCTGCTTTGCCTCTTCCTCCGTCAGGGGCGCCAGGTAAAAAGACACATCCTTAAGCACTTCCACCATTGTCCCGCCCATACCGAACATCATTAAAGGGCCGAAGTGCGGGTCTCGGTGCATACCAAGAATGACCTCTTTGCCTTTGCGGCACATCTCCTGAACAAGAACGCCGAGAATATTCGCTTCCGGGCGTTGTTTGGGGATTCGATACATCATCAAATCAAAGGCATCCATTACCGCCCTGCGATTATCAAGGCCGACCCTGACGCCGCCAACATCCGATTTATGAAGTATGTCCGGCGACCAGATTTTCAACACCACCGAATAACCAATCTGGTCGGCTATATTTGCCGCCTGCTCCGATGTAGTCGCAATAGCGCCCTTCGGCGTTACAAAGCCATACGCTTCGAGTATCTCTTTCGAGTCGCTCTCGTTGATTTCTCTGATGCCCTGCCGCAGATGTCTTTCCACAATATTTTCGACCTTCCTTCGATTGACAGGAAACATCTTAACGACCCGTTTCGGTCTCGAACGCCACCTGACATATTCAGCCATCACCTTGATAGTTGCGACAGCGCTTTCCGGCGAGGCGTAATTGGGGACTTTTCCTTCTATCAAAATTTTTATCGCATCGGCAACCTTGGCGGCGCCGAGAAAACAGGCGATAACCGGCTTATCGGGCTTGCGCTGCGCTATCCTGACAATCGCCTCGGCAGCAGCAGCGGGTTCAGTTACCGCCTGGGGCGTGAGCAGCACAAGAACGGTATTAACATCAGGGTCGTCGAGAACCACATCGAGTGAAAATTCATAACGGTCAGCAAGAGCGTCCCCAAGAATATCAACCGGATTGTAAAGATTGGCGGCTGCCGGCAGTCTGGAGGACAATTTATTCACTGTTTCATCGGTTAATTTTGCGAAGGTCAGGCCCTGCCGCTCAATGGCATCGGCAGCCATAATACCCACACCGCCGGCGTTGGTGATAACGGCAACGCTCGGTCCTGCGGGCAGCGGCTGATTGGCAAATGCCTGTGCGTAATCGAACTGCTGCCTGATGGATTCACAGCGCACAATTCCGGCACGTTCAAACACACATTCATAAGCGGTTTCACTGCCTACGAGGCTGCCGGTATGTGAGGATGCGGCACGCGCACCTGCTGCGGTGCCGCCTGCTTTAATCAGCAATATGGGTTTGTTGTGAGAAATTTGCTCAGCCTGTGCCACAAAACTGCTGCCGTTTGTAATGCTTTCAAGATACCCTGCTATAACTTTGGTGTCAGTGTCACCGTCAAACGACTCTATAACGTCCAGCTCATTTATGTCCGCCTTATTGCCTATGCTTACCAGCTTGCTGAAACCAATGCCTTCTGTATTGGCCATATCGAGAATGGCCGCCAGCAGAGCGCCTGACTGGGAAATATATCCTATCGCACCCGGTCGGGGCAGGTCGCCGCCAAAACTGGCGTTGAGATTATTTTTGGGGACTATCACTCCGAGGCAGTTCGGGCCGATGACCCTTATATTGGCACGCCTTGCAATCTGGATGACCTGCTGCTCAAGGTCTTTGCCCTCTTTGCCAACCTCCTTGAAGCCGGCGGTAATAATTATAACGGCTTTTACACCGATTTTTGCGCATTGCTGCATAACTGCCGGAACAATATTTGCCGGCACGATGATAATTACAAGCTCCGGTATCTGCCCTATCGACCCAAGGTCGGGATAGCACTTTAGGGCCTCTATGGCCGGCGTATTAGGATTGACCGGATAAATCTTACCCTTGTAGCCGGCCTTAACCAGACTGATTAGCAACTCGTACCCGACTTTGCCCTTTTTCTGGGACGCACCAACAACAGCCACGGAAGCCGGGTTAAAAAATTTTTCAAGACTCATAGAAAATACCCTTTCTGAATGCACAGCGGTAAAAAACATTTTATTCGATTACAATCCTTTTTGCAAAAGCTTTTGGCATTGTTTTATACACCCCTGTAAATTATTATAACTTTATACAAGAAAATATGGAAACAGTCAAAAAATTTGTCATACAAAAACACAGTGCTGCCGAGGGGCTGCACTGGGACTTAATGTTCGAGGCCGGGACGGTGCTGGAAACATACAGGCTGGAGATGCCGCCGGAAAAACTGTCTGAACAGGCAAGTCCCGCTGTTAAAATTTTCGACCACCCCCTGAAATTTCTGACTTACGAAGGGAGCGTAAACCAGGGCAAAGGCCGAGTGGAAATAGCCGATGCCGGCACATATCAATTACTCGGCCAGTCCGAAACTCACAAGGAAACGCAAATTAACGGTAAAATATTAAAAGGCAGGTTCACCCTGACTCATATCAAGAAAAACCAGTGGGAGTTTACCCCTCTTTCCTCATAGCTGGTATGTCAGGCTCGATATGCACGGTTATGTTGACAGGGCGAGTTATCTGATTACTAACAGCATCCTCCAGATTTTGTGCTATCTGGTGTGCGGCTGTTATATTCAAATCGGGGTCGACAAGGATGTGAAGGTCGAGAAAAATTTGTCTGCCGACCAGTCTGCTTCGCAGATTATGCCACTGACGTATCTGGCCATCGGCATTAATCACGCTTTTTATATGCTCAATCGTTTCTGAATCAACGGCGCTTTCGGTCAGCTCGTCGATACACCCGCCGATTACTTTAATTCCAACCAATGCTATCATCGTGCCTACCACAATGGTCGCAATCTGGTCGCCATGATGAAACCCGAATTTCATTGCTATATAACCTATTATGACCGCCAGCGAACTGAACGCATCGCTGCGCTGCTCCCAGGCATTCGCATAGAGCGCCGCGCTGTGAGTTTTAATGGCAACCCTTTTGGTAACCCTGGAGATAGACTCTTTGGCGATTATAGCCAATATTGCAACAATCAGCACCGGCAGATGAGGGGTCCTGATATGGTTTCTTGTTATGTCAGCAACCGCATAGTAGATTGTCCCCATTCCCACAAGCAGCAAGGCTATGGCTATGGCTGCCGTTGCCAGTGTTTCGAGCCGGCCATGCCCATAGGGATGTTTCTGGTCGGGCCGTTTCGAGCCGAGACGGACACCGAGAAGAATCATCAGGTCGGTGGTCATATCTGAAAGCGAATGGATTCCGTCGCTGACCAGTGACATAGAGCCGGCCAGCAAACCAACTATCACCTTGACCGAACAAAGAGCAATGTTTATTGCAATCGCCAGATTTGTAACGTTCCGTATTTGCTTATTCGCAACTTCCTGTTTTGAATCTGTCATTTTTCGGCCTAACCCCTTGCTTTCTTGCGGATTTTCGAAATCGCATCGATATATTTTTGTGCGGCGGACTTATCTTTAGCTTCAACTATAAGTCTCATTACCGGCTCGGTATTGCTGAGCCGCAGGTGCAGCCAGCCGTCATCGAAATCAAATTTGTATCCGTCACGCGTATCAAGTTTCGCGCCGGAAAAAGCCTTCTTTGCCGAATTAAGAATTTGCCGGGCCTGTGATTTATTCGCCGGAAATTTTTCCTTGCTCATATAATAGTGCGGAATTTCGCTCGCCAATTGACTTACAGTTTTCCCCGTCTCAGCCATTAGCTGCAGGACAAGAGCAATACCGACCAGGCTGTCGCGAACAGGGCCCACTCTCAAATCAATCACGCCGCCATTGCCCTCGCCGCCGATGACGCAGTTATGCTTCAGCATTGCCGCTGCGACATTGGCCTCACCGACAGGCGTGCGTATGACCTCACCCCCGGCTTTTTTTACTATATCATCAATCATTCTCGATGTCGAGAGATTTGTTGCCGCTTTGCCGGTCTTTTGGCTGAAGACACACTTTGCAGCCAGGGCAAGCGTATATTCTTCACTAATATATGTCCCCTTCTCATCGACGATTGCCAGCCTGTCGGCGTCGGGGTCCTGGGCAAAACCAATATCAGCGTTTAGGCTTTTCACCATATCACACAGGTCGGTTATATTCTCGACAGTCGGCTCAGGCGTATGAGCGAACAGTCCGGTAGGCTCATCGTTTATCGCGGTAACCGCACAGCCCAGTTCCGCCAGCATCTTTTTTGTAACCGGCCCCCCTGCCCCGTTGACACTATCCAAAACAACCCTGAACTTTTTTGCCGCTATTGTTTTTTTGTCAACGATTGCCAAAACCCGGGCTATATGAACATCGCCGGTCCGCTCATTGAAAGTTACTTTCCCGCAATTAACGGAATCGACCAGACAAAAGCGTTTATCCGTAAAATGCCGCTTTATTTTCTCTGCTGATTCCGCCGGCGGAGCAATACCATTATCGAGCAAAAGTTTTATGCCGTTATACTGGACCGGATTATGCGAGGCAGTAATAACAACCCCACCGACGCAGCCAAGCTCTCTTGTCATAATACTAACACAGGGCGTGGTTACTATTCCGAGGTCTACGACATCGATACCGCTTGAGCATAATCCCCCTGTTACAGCGGACTTGAGCATCTGGCCGCTGGGGCGCGAATCCTGGCCGATGCAAACCGACAATTTCCTGTCCCTGTCAGTAAAGGTGTTTTTCAAAAAGGAGCCGAAGGCGCGTCCGTAATCAGCCGCTATCGAAGCGGTAAGATTCTCGCCGATGATACCTCTTACCCCGCTGATAGTTATTATCAATTGCTCGGCCATACAGGAATAAATCAGTCAAGTTTACAAACATAAATTTCGTTTACAAAGTCAAGATTGCCAAGCTCTTTGATGACTTTCGAATCGGGCGCCTTGTCGAGACTGACGGCGAGAACGGCCTTTTGCTCCGCCAGTTTCTGGCCGACGCCCATTGTGCAGATATTAATATGATGCTTGCCGCATATAGTGCCGACCGCCCCGATAACGCCGGGCTTATCATCGTTAAAGATAATCATAACCGTCCCCTGCGGTGTCATCTCCACATCAAAACCGTCAATTTCGATAATACGCAGCAGCTTCTCGCCGAATACGGAGCCGGTTACGGTGCGGACAGTTTTATCGGTTACAATTTTTGCGCTGAAACTGGAGGCAACGTCTTTTGCCTCGACGTTTTTGGTCTCATCGATGCTTATGCCCCGCTCTTTCGCCAGGACGGCAACATTAACCATATTCAGCGGCAAATCGAAATGCTGCTGGAGCAGGCCGATTAAGAAATTAAGCGTAACCGGCTTAATTTCCGCTTCGGCAATTGTGCCGCGATACTGTACCTCAATATTTTTAAGCTGGCCCGGCGTAACAGTGCTGATAAGTGTGCCGATTCGCCTGGCTAGTTCCGAATACTGGCTAACAATAACAGGCACGGCCCCGGCGGTTGAGGGGACATTGACCGCATTTCTGATTGGCCCGCCTTTGATTGCATCGACAAGAATCTGCGCCGCCTCGACCGCAACCTCGATTTGTGCCTCTTCGGTGCTGGCGCCGAGGTGCGGCGTAACAAGGCAATCCTCATAATTCTTAAACCGCATATCTTCCGGCGGCTCTTTCGGAAAAACATCGAGGGCTGCGCCGCCTATACGCTTTTCTGCAAGCGCTTTATAAAGCGCATCTTCATTGATAATACCGCCCCTGGCGCAGTTAACCAGCCTGACAGTCGGCTTCATCATCCTGATTTGCTCCTCGCCTATCATATTCAAGGTGTTTTCATTTTTAGGCACGTGAACAGTGATATAATCAGCGTTTCTAAAGATTTTTTCGAGGTCGGCGGTTATCTCAATACCGAGATTTTCGGCATCGGGCGGTGCTGCAAATGGGTCATAGCCGAGTATCTTCATACCGAAGCCGTTGGCCATTTTCGCAACGGCCATACCGATTCTACCCAGCCCTATAATGCCCAGCACCTTGCCGCCGAGCTGATTGCCCATATATTTTTTCCTGTCCCACACGCCGGCTTTCAGACTACTACACGCTGATGGGATTTTTCTGCTCATTGCCAGCATAAGCGCCATCGTATGCTCTGCTGCGCTGACAGTGTTGCCGCCGGGCGTGTTCATAACGATAATGCCTTTTTTGGTCGCCACCGGCACGTCAACGTTATCAATCCCGACGCCGGCCCTGGCGATGCCTTTCAATTTGCCGGGACTGGCCAATACCTTTGCGGTAACTTTGGTTTCGCTTCTGATAATCAGGCCGTCATATTCGCCGATAATCTTCGCCAGCTCATCTTCGCTTATGCCGGTTTTAACAACAGCCTGCACGCCGTCCATAGAATTAAGCAGGTCGATTCCTTCCTTTGCGAGCTTGTCTGTGACCAAAACTTTAATCATTATCAGCCTCCAAAAGATTATTTATTCGCTTCGCTTTTCCCAGCCGAGGTCCTGTTCCTCGTCTGCGATTTTAAATTTGTTTTTCGGGCAGTCATAAAAATACCTTACAACACAATAGGCAGAACCGGCTGCCAGTCTTCTCACCGCTATGTCCGGCCCGCGGTTTTCTATATCGAACCCGACTCTTGCGATTTTGCCTTTCGAGGCCCCATTAGGCCACACCTTTTCACCGGTCGCCGTATCAAACAGGGCTGCCGAGACATCCAGCCGGCCTTTACAATAACCGGCCTCCGAAAATTCCTGAAGCTGGTAATTCTCGATATTTACCGCCAAAACCATATTAGCATCAAACACCTTGCCTATATCGACCGGCGAGGAATCGCTTTTTCTGGAGCGAATTTCAGACAGGTCGTTGTATGAAATAAGCTGATTTGACGGAATTTTGATGATTGCTTCAAGATTCTGATTGATTGCATCGGTAAGATAGTATCGAAGGTTCGCTTTCGAATCAATCCAGTATGGCTGATTAACAAGCACCAGTATTTTTTGGCCCTTACGCTCGGCCAGCTTGTACTCAGCAGGAATTTTCGTCTCATCTGGGCCGGGTGTGCCAAAAAGGCTTAGAAAGCCGCAGCCGCCACTGAAAAAAACCGCCGATAAAAGCATAAAAACAAATATCTTTTTCATCTCAAAAACTACACCGAATTTTACAATGCTCTGGCCAGAGTTACCGCCCAGGCGGCAACAATGATAATTATCAGTATCAAAACTATATGTTTTAACCTGACTTTCGCAAATAAACGCTCAAGTACCTTCAAATATACTCCAAAAATAGCGGTAAATAAAGCTAAAAATGCGGCGATAATAACCACACAAAGAAGCAGTGGAGCAGCCGGCTGAATACAAAACGCCTTCGTGATTCTGCCCTGAACAAAAGCGATTGCCGAGGTGGTCATCCCGCAGGCGGGGCAGGGCAGGTTATATTTCTGCTTGAACCCGCAGGGATTAAGCCAGCGGTCTATGTCTATTTTGCCGGTTGCCGCCAGATGCAGAAATCCGAACAGGATAAAAGCCGACAGAAAAATTATTGCCCCAATGACTCTTTGGCGGGATGACGCCCGGCGGAAAATTCCGGGTGCAGTTATCTGTTGGTTTTTCTGCATAACAACGTTAAAATTAAGAAAAGACGTTGGTTCTGTCAAGATTTGAAAGTCAGGAGAATATATGCTGGAGCAGAAAGATTTAAGTCAGATGCTGGAAACAGCGATTGCAGCGGCCAGGCTGGCAGGTCAGTTGGCGATGGAGGAACTGAGACACATCAAGGTTTCGATAAAAAACAATAACGAATACGTAACGCAGGCCGATGCCCAATGCCAGCAGGTCATAATCGACCGGATTAAGGAAAACTATCCCGACCACGGCTTCATCGCAGAGGAAGGCAGCCAGGGCAGGCTTTTCAAACAACCGCCGAGAGCCGATGATTTCTGGTGGGCCATCGACCCCATAGACGGCACGAATAATTTTGTCCACCAGATGCTGCTTTTCACCGTCAGCATAGGTTTAATTTACAAAGGCGAGCCGGTTGTCGGCGTAATCTTCGACCCTGCCACCGAATCGATGTATACGGCCACAAAAGGCGGCGAGGCACAGCTAAACACCAGGCGGATAATGGTCAGCGAGGACAAAATAAATAAATTTTCAAGCATCGGCCTGGACAGCAGTTTCGACAATGGCGTGCCGGCCTGGGCCTGCGAGATTATGAAACGCACCAGATACCGTAACCTCGGCACAACCGCATTGCAATTAACTTACGTGGCAAGCGGCGGACTGGTCGCCACATTAGTTTCCAGTGCAAAGTTATGGGATATAGCGGCTGGCTCACTGCTTGTCGAATCTGCCGGCGGTGTCATAACCGACTGGAAAGGCGGAAAAATATTCCCCGTCGACACAACCACCTATCAGGGCGGAGAGTTTAACACAATCGCAGCAAATAAAAAAGTCCACGGCGAATTACTGAAATTGCTCTCGATGAACAATGAACAATGAACTATATTACCTTGCTTCCGGCACCTGCTGCACCGCCAGGACCTTTACCTTGTCGGTCGGCAGGCGGACATTGCTTCTGTCGAGTATTGCAATGACCCTTTTTTGCGGACCGTTGGCGCCGATTCGCACGAGAATATAAGCGGTGTATACGTCGCTTCGCACGGTAACTAAATTACTGATACGTGAGAAAATCACATCCCGCTCTTCAAAATCATCGGGTGCACCATCGCCGACAGTCCCGCCCGGCGTCAAATCCGGAAAGCCCGCCAAATTGTTCGCCGGTATGCCGGGATTATGCTGGTCATAGTAGTCAATACTATAATTAGGGTCGGCGGCAAAAACATTATCCAGTTCGCCAATACTTCCAAAACCCGCTCCTCCAGGCCGAGCGGTATAATCGGGACCATTCGGGTCGACCGTCTTCATTTTGTCCCTGTATGCAACTATCGCCTGAGCAAGTGCGCCGGGAATATAATTAGAAGGCATATTTTTTCGCTGCGATACCCACGGCAGTTGCGCCAACACAAACCAGGGGGCAGTGTTGATATTTATCCGGCCTTTTATTCGAGTCTCGTCCGAATATTTATTAGGGTCGAAAACGGTCAGATACTTAAAAATCTGCTGGTAATTCGGGTCAGCCAGATTAAGCCTTATCTGCGGCTCGGTAACGCCGGTGAAAACGCCGGGGAAATTATCATAATAAGCACTTTTCCGGAAAATCATCCCTATTTCGCCAATATTCGTAAGTCCAATATTATTAAGTTGTTGTTTATTTTCCGGATGTGCCTGTATCTGCCGCGGGTCAGGGTCAGGTCTGGTTGGGTTTGGATAACTGTTGTATCCGCCTAGTGTCGGATTTCCACCTTGAGTCAGTAAATTGTCCCACAGATTTCTTATAGGTTTGTGCAGACTGATGTCTCTTTGAAAACTATGGCCGGTAAATTTGACGTTGGGGTCAGGTATCAGCCAGGCACTATCGCATACATCGGCACGCGGAACAGTAACAGTATCTACTGTGATGAACGTGCCGGTTCGGACCACTTTACGCTGCAATTCTATGCGGTTACCGCCTATAAAAACAACTCTAAGATTATTGGGGTCAATCACCTGAGGAGAAGGCTCGGCAACCGTAAATTTCAGGACACCGGTTGTTTGAATCACCACGCTGCCAGCAAGATAATCGATTCTCCAAAAATATGTGGTGCTCGCAGCAAGGAGGCCCGGGTTAAAAATATTGCCGCCGTTATTAAAATCCTGATTGCCCTTGAACTCCGGGGATGAATGGTTGGCATTAGCAACGGCGTTGCTGTCTGTACCGAAGAAAATATCGTATGTTATAGGCGGTATCGCCGGCGGCCAAATAAGCTTCGAATTCGGCGGCACTCTTGTTGCACCATCGGCGGGAGTAAGCCCGCCGGGGCCAACATCATTAAAATCTATCGCCAAAGGAGCCGAATTATTTTTAAAAAGCAATACCTGAAACTGGTCACTGCCGGTCCAGCCGGTCCAGTAAATGGGCGCTCCTCTGACACCGCCGCTGTTGTCGAAAATAACAATACGCCAGTTATTCGGGTCAGGAGAATGGTCCTCAACATAAGGCTTATAAAGTTCTATAGCATAAGACTTATAAATATTCGGGTCGCTTAATGAATTAGGGTCGAGAGGATTAAATTTACTGCACGGGTCAGAAAAATTCTGTGCCAGTTCGGATATGTAAACGCAGGGACGCTCGAAACCGTAATGTTTGACACCGCCTGAATCATTGATGTCGGTTACAATATCATTGTCATCATCGATAAAATCAACAAGATTGACGGCGATTTGGGCTGCTATCGCATCGGCACTGCCAAGATTCGGGTCGGCATCCTGAAGACCGGCCCGCACGGCCTGATATATGGAATTGGCATCGGTCTCGCGAGCCGCCTTATTGACATTGACCATTTTCCCGCCATCAGGATTTATAACCCGGTCTATGTTGTAATTGGTAAGCAAATGCCGTCTGTAATTGTTGGGGTCAAATGGATTAGTTACGTTCTGTTTCCAGTCATGAAGACCGCGATTTGTTGATCCATCGTAGAGTTCTGTTACGGGATAACCTTTAAACTGAAATCCTGTCGTAAAGTTCCACACATTTTTGAAACGGGTATGAGCAAGTGAGCTTAAGCAATATCTATACCGAAAATCAAGTTCATCAGATATGTCAAAGGGGAGGTAGCAGGGGTCAACTGGACCTTCTAATTTCCATACAATATTATTTTGATAATCCGAAAACGTTTTAGCGTAGGGATTGCGAGCTGAATCAACTTCAGAAACACTGTCTCCGCTTCTTACTAATCCCGCTAGGTTTATCTGCATCTGACTATTACCGTCAATTACTTCACGACTTCCATTTGGGTCGAACATATATGCGGTATTAACGTTAAGCATTCCGCCGTTATCGACAACTCTTATAGCCGCATAAATGGGCTTACCCTTGCCGGAGGTCATATCATTGAGTTCAATCCACTTTGAATCCGCTATGCCGTCACCATCAGCATCGGCCGATACTCCATTTATAGCAAGGTTATTATTCGGCTTTAAAAAATTACCTTCTGAATCAACCTTGATTTCAGGATACTCCCGCACAACCGTTGTGGTCGAGAGATTCACCGGTTCAACATTCACATTTTGTATTGCAGTCAAACCCCATTGTTGTCTTAGGTAACCCGTAACATCACTTATCTGCCGCCAGTAATATTCATCGAGATTAGGGTCTGTGGGGTGTCGAACCACATAAGGCTCCAGATTTGCCAGCCAGGTATTTTGTGCATCAGGATAGTCATAATATTTCTGGTGTTGGCAGGGGTCAGGCACATCCCAGGCCAACCGCTGCGATATTTTTGCGATGACCGTATCGACTGCATGGTTAAGCTGCCTGTTTTCCGCTATTGAGGAGGCTGATATTTTGTCGACACGCGCGACCATAATGAACACAACCCCGACAATCGCCAGCAGGCTGACCAGCACCACCGCCAGTATCAGCGCCGAGCCATTCAAAAACCTGTTTATTGTTCGTTGTTCATTGTTCATAGTTCACTGTTCATAGAGCGTTTTAAGCCGCTTAGCATTTTTGATAAATCTGTTAATTTGTTCTTCAAATCGACGTATTCTTTTTGGTTAAGGTAACTTTGTTTCAACGATATTAGCAATACTGTGACGCATTCAAAAACGGAACCTCTGGCCATATCAATAAAGCGACTAAAATCTTTTTTACTTCGTGCCGACCCTTCTGAAATATTCAACGATATGGAAACAGCAGCCCTTCTTAATTGTCCGGTTAGGCCGAACATTTCATCTTTCGGGAATTTTTTTGTTAATGAATAGATATCGCTGACAAAATCAATTGCCTTGTGATAAACCTCAAGCTTTTCAAAACCAAATCCCATTTATTATTTCCATCAATTAACAATGAACAATTTACTATGAACTATGAACAATCCACAATGAACTAATTCTCCAAATAAACTATATGTGTAAACCTCCTGCCGCCTTTTATAATATTTTTGGAATCATACAGCGTAAAAGTAAATTTAAGTGCCCTGGGATAAAAACTGGGGGGAAAAATCTGACTGCCAGGTTGTGCTTGTGTTTTCGCATGTTCCGGCCCATACCAGTACAAGGTATGATTAACTCCATCCGGCATATTAAAATACATTCCAAATTGATTCATATTCATAGCATTAGGGTCAAAATCCGAATCTCTTGTTCCAGGATTACCGTCAGGGTCGCTGCTGGGCCACCAGCGATATTCTAGATTATACGGATACTCCCACTGAACCGAGACGCTGCCGACGCCCTGACACATCAGCATATGCAAACCAATAGGGACCGGGTTTTGAATGTCGATTTGAGGCCGATTGCCAAAACAAATGTCAACTATCTTGTTATTTCCGACATTATTCGGCTCACCTGCTATTGCTTTCCACTGAGCCAGGGCGATACTGTCATGCTCGAATCTGTCATTATTAGCCCGCGAAAAATTATTGACGTCAGCAATAATCGGAAAGAAAAAAAGAGACGTATCAGCGGTCAATATATGCTGGCGCCTGGCAAGTGTCCTTGCCCGAATATTAAGCATTTTATCAGGGGCAGTTTCAAACCTTTGCAACCAAGGATAAACAAAAGAACCCGTTGGACCTGTAGTCGAAGAAAAAACCATTGCCTGACCGTAATAATTCCTTGCGATATTACCCCTTATCGGCTGACCTGTCAAAGCCGGCGCCTTGGCGCCAAAAAGACCGTCATATAATTGTGTCGACTGAAAATCCCCGACTGCAAAAAACATAATCTGGTCATACCTCTGATTAAGGTCGGCTGGGTCCTGCTGAAACCATACCATAAGAGGCGCATCTTTCTGAAGCCCTTTGAAATCGGCATTTAGCTGGTCGGTAATCACCCGCAGCTTCTGCATAATCTCCGCATTGGCGGAGGCTGTGCGGTATGACTCTATGCTGACCTTGAAGATAATGCCGGAAAAGGCCAGCACCAGCACTAAAAGCGCAACCGCCACTAACAGTTCCATCAGCGTAAATGCCTTTTTATTTCGTAGTTGATAGTTCATTGTTTACTGTTCATTGCAAAAAAATTCGACAATTCATTCTTAGAATCTTATCACCTTCTGGTACACCGCCACGCACGGATACCTGCCGCCGCCTGCAGGAGGCGGAACAACCCAGACACCACTGCCGCCAAGCCACTTTCTATCAAGCTTAACCACATTGTCATTTGGCGGTGAATACCTTTCCAGAACCCGATATATATGGCCTAATCTATTTTCTACTATTGTGTAACCATCGTTGATAAACGTTTTCTCTACAGGATTAGCAGGATTGGCAACAACAATCAAAATTTCATCCGGTTTGGTAGTTTGCGCAACACCGACCTGAACCGGCACCTGCCAGTTAAGGCTTGAGCCGACCTTTCTGCACACAAAGACCGTTACCTGAACGGACCGCTCACTTGTGGCAGGATTCGTCCGTCTGCAAATAGCCGACCAGTAATATTGCCGGTCAACGGCATTTGTTGATGGGTATAAAAACTCGTCCTGATTGATGACAATAACATTTGGGTCGAGAGGAACAGGTGGTGCCCCAATCAGCATTTGACCGTTGTATGGTATCCTGTCTATGCCGCTCGGTTTGACATAAAGTTTTATCTTTGCGAAGGCCTCGTCGGCTGCCGCCGCCGCTATGGACTGCTCCGTGGAAAACGTCGTCATATAAATGGCCGCAGGAAATACCCCCGCTATGAAAATCATCCCGATAGACAGTATTCCGATAGCCAGCAAGACCTCCATCAGAGAAAAACCTTTTTTAGTTCGTCCCGCCACACGAATGGCGGGTAAAAGTTCATTGTTAATTGTTCGTAGTTCGTGGTTCACTGGTTATTCACTATCGTTCCTGTATAGGGGTTAATATAAATCTCTTCTTTTGGAATCAGACTTTGCAGATATGCCTGCGCTTGGCCTTTGCTGTATGCCTGTTTGAATTTATCCGTTTCATAGATAACAAAACTATTCCTGCTTTGTTCTTTACCCAAACCCGGATAATCGTCCTGATAAAACATTCCGATTCCAGCATTGACATTTGGCTTTGTGTTAAAAATGTCATCTTTGCTGCTGTTATCTGTTTTGCCATCTCTGTTTCTTGCCTGCACATTGTGAATCACCAATTTGCCGGATGGCGAAAAGACAATCGAAAAAGCAGTCGCATCCACCAATCCGTTGGGGGCATTAACAACACCTATAAGAGCAGTATCAATTACACCAACATCATCAGACAACTTTATGGGCTGGATACCCTCGACCGCTCGGAAACCAACTGTCAAATTACCCATATTCTTGGGTTCTTCATAAATAATAAAAATTATATACTGCGGAGCATTCAGCACATTGTTAGGGTCACCGGCTTTTTGGAATCTTATGCCGGCGTATCGCTGCTCCTTTGCTGCGATTGCGCGGGCAGATGATAGGGCGGCACTTATGAGCGACCTTGTGTTGCCCGCCGTTGCCATCGAGCTGAAAAACGTGCGGACAGCCGGTATCGACAGGGCTGTAAGCAGCGCCATCACCCCGACCACTATCGTCGTCTCTGTCAGCGTCATACCAAGCCGTCTCTTGTGGCTCGTTGCTCGCCGCTCGTATTTTGTATTTCGTATTTCGGTCATTTGAATTCTTGCCCGCCGCAGGCGGGTGAATTTCGTATTTCGAATTTCGGATTTTTTCCTATCCGCTATACGCTCCACGCTATCCGCTACTTACTTTTTATGTCGTCATTCGTCCCGAAAATCCTGTCCGGCCCAGCCGACATAACCACCGGAAAAGTCCTTCGGCTTTTAGGATTTGGCGGATTTACCGTCTCGTCATAATAGTCATACAGCAGCGTTGTGCCCCAGGGGTCAATTATTCGCAGCAATGGATATATTTGTCCGCCAACTGTAATACTCATATTCTGATTATTGGAGCCTTTGCAGGTTATCAGGGATTTGTCGATTTTATCGAGCGTTGTCCTGCATTCGGGAATTTGACTGAGAAGGAAATACATTACCTCGCATCCCGAATAATCTGGTTTGTGAGTGCCACCGGTGAGTGTGATACTTCCGGCAGTCAGTCCCAGAGCATTTTCTAATGTAGCCGCAAAAGCAACATAATCATTGCAGTCGAGAGGAAAGCTAAAACTTCGATAATTTATGTCATTGTAATCATATTTATAATCCTGGAACTGGCCCAGGGCGGTGTTGATAATTGCTATGGTATTTTCGGTGAGCCGTTCTTTACTCTGGGTGTCGATGCGTCTTGCGATGCCGATTATCATTGCGGTCAATAAAGCGATTATCCCCACCACTATCAGCATTTCGATAAGCGTCAGACCATATTTGTCTGTGCGATTTCTCATTTTTCATTCTGTCTATGAACTCTAAACAATCCCGACAAGTCGGGATGAACTAAAAATTATGTATATCGTCGCTTGTGCCGTAAAGGCCGTCCATTCCCGCCGAGATGAGTATGTACGAATCCGGCCTATACGGCCACGGCCTCATAGTGCTTGGTATTTTGGGGTCCCTTATACCGCCTTCATAATCAAAGTCGTATAAATGGTTGGGGGTGGGGTCAACCAATGGATGTCTTGGAGCACGAGGCGGTTTGTCCGTCATCACGCCCAGGCTGATAAGCCCCAGATTGTCCTCGGCATTATAAATGTTGTTAGCCAAAGTGGAATCACTTATAGTCTTGCTGGATGTATTTGCTTTGTAATAAAGGATTGGCGTCCCTGCCATAACTGCGGTGGTCTTGCCTGCTGTCGGGGTCAAAGTTATCTTCTTGGTCTTAAACACATCGCAAAGTACAAACGTTTGTCCTGCTAAAGGTGCAGCCAGACCTGTGCCAAACAAATCATCCAGCTTAAACACGCCGGCAGTTGCAAGCTCCAGATAAGGCCCTCGTCTTTCCTTCAAATTGATATCTGTGTTTTGGTATATTTGAATAGCACCGGCCTTATCTTTGCCATTAGCCGTCCACTCTGATTTCGGATGAAACCCCATCAGGTCCCAGCCCACAAGGGCTTCGGTAAGTTTTTGCACACCGCCGTAATCGCCGCCCAAAGGCCAGTTCGAGTCAGGATAATCGCCGTAGTCGCTCTTGAAAGCCCCGATAGCCATATCAATCGTGGCAAACTGGCTCTTCTGTGCCGTCTCTTTCGAAATTCTCCTCACCAGACTCAAAGACGGCACCAGCAGCGCAATCAGTATTGCGATTATCGTAACCGTCGTTAACATCTCCACCAGCGTAAATCCGTTGTTTTTCGATTTCACGGGTTTTCCCTTACAAGAAAAACTGCTATTTTTTTTACTCCAGACCATACATCCAGCTTGTCATCAGCCATTCATCGGCCATTACGGCAATATCTTTGTAGTCAACGCTGCCGGAGCAGTTTATGTCTCCTTTCAGGCAGCCGCCGATAGTCTTTGTCTTCATCCAGTCATTGGCAAGAATCGCAAAGTCCTGGAAATTTACAACGCCGTCATTGTCGATGTCCGTGTCCAGAGGCAGAGCTTCGTAACAGTTATCGGCCTGCCAGTTTCTCCAGTCGCTGTTATCCAGCCAGCCGGCGGCAAGAACCGCATAATCATAAAAATTGATGGTATTCGAATCGTCTATAAACAAATCGTATCTGTCGTTGTAATTCGGCTCCGTCTCCAGCCATTGTCCCGCCAGCATACCCAAATCGTTTATATCGACATAGCAGTCCCGGTTAAGGTCTTCAGGCAGATAACCGAAACCTCCGCAGTGTGCGTTGAATTTCACAAAATCCCAGCTTGTTTGATATTCCTTATACGGGTATACCGTTTCGGTCACTTTGGATTTTATAGCCACAGACAACACGTGCAAATTCGCATCGCCTATCCCATTAAAATCGTTGATATCTATTATCTGATTGCGGTACTCGCTGTTTGCATCCGCCGGCCAATTGTTGGAATCCCACACAACGGTTCCATCCATCATTACAATCGCACTGCGTTTGGTCTTGTCCCAGCTTCCTGATGAGGTGCTCAACTTAAGGTCAAATATAATCTGGTTCGCATCTTCCGTCAGGTAAACATCCTGAGAAACCACCGCCATATCGCCGGCATTGCATTTCGCAAGCGACTTTGAGTAAAGAGTCAAAGAATAACTGCCCTGGGTTTTCCACGTATTGTCCACCTTACCGGCAAACTTGGTTACCGGAATGTTAATGCTGCACCAATACTGCGGCGCTGTCGTATTAACATCTGATATCGCACCATTGTTTTCAAAACTGCCGTTCTTCACTATGCTCACCCCTGCCTGTGCCAAATGTCCCGACATCAGCACAATTGCAGCCATAATAAATACCTTTTTTTTCATCGTCCCTTTCTCCGCATTTTGCGCTTCGATAAGCGATTATTCTCCGAAATTGAATATATCGTCCGGCGTGCCGTACTCGCCGTCAAATCCCGCCGAAAGCAGGATATATGAATCCGACCGGTATGGCCTGAATATATTGGTGGTCGGATTGTAAACCTTTTCATTCCATATCCTGTTGTAGAAATTGTATGGGGTTGACGTAATACCCCGCAAATCATTAGCACCTGATGATGCCATAGGATGTGCTGCTCCCGAAGTATCCCACGGTATACCCAGCATTACTAAATCATCGTTATTGAAATGATTATATATCCCACTATAGGCAGGGTCGGGGTCTGTAGTCGGCAAAGGCACGGTTGCGCTGTTATCTACACCCGTATTATTTTTGACCGGATGTGTGGTGCCGGCAACATTTGCTTTGTAATAAAGTATAGGCATACCCGCCTTGCCGCTGATTTGCGGCTCGCCAGCAGTAGGATTGGAAAGAGAAACACGACCATAAATATCACACAAAACAAATCTATCCCCATTAAAATTGCCTATATTTGTTTTGTATAAATATTTTAGCTTATACGCATTGGCATTTTCCAGCGGCAGATACGGACCTTTTCTCGATTTCAGGTTTTCCATATATGCCTGAGTAACCGGACTTGGAGCAGGAGGATACAGTTGAGTGCCTCCAGCACTGTCCAGACCGTCGCTTCTGAATCTCGAAGACGGATGAAACCCCAGTAAATCCTGTCCCACCATAGCTTCAGAAAGTTTCATCGCACCGCAGTAGGACGTCGCTGTTTCGTCTTTTCGGTTCGATTCCGGATAGCCGTCCCAGTCGGCGCTGAAAGCATCCAGCGCCATACCGATACTATGGAACTGGGCCCGCTGCCGGACGTTTTTCGCATAGCGCTTCGCCATATTCAGGGACGGCACAAGCAGTGTTATGAGAATCACGATAATGCTCATAACGGTCAGCAGTTCCACAATCGTAAACGCCGCTCTTCTGTCGGATTGTCTGTTAATCGGCTTCACTTTTTTCTCCTTTAATCTTTAAACCGTATTGTCTTATGCTCTTATGCACTTATGTTCTTTTGCTTATCCGCCCGAACTGCCGGCGCTGCTGCTCAACCCTGTGATGATTTGTATCATCGGCAGGAATATCGCCAGTACTATGGTCATAACCACCGAGCCAAGCACAAGAATCATAATCGGCTCAAGCAGCGACATCAAAGAAGCAACAAGCACGTCCACCTGCTCGTTGTAGTTCTCGGCCACCTTCAAAAGCATTTTGTCGAGGTCGCCGGTCTCTTCGCCCACGGCCACCATATTGGAGACAATCAGGTCGACCGTCTTTGACTGCCGCAGCGGCCCGGCGAACGTGTCCCCCTGCCTGATGGAGTTATGGACATTATTGAGCGTCTTTGCATATACCTCGTTGCCGGTCGTCTCGCCGGCCACCTTGATGGCGTCCAGTATTGGCACCCCCGCTCCTATCAGCGTTCCAAGCGTCTGCGTCCATCGAGTAATGGATACCTTGCTGGTAAGCGCACCGATAATCGGCATCCTCAGCCTGATGCTGTCGAGAATATATCTGCCAACCCGGAACTGCCGTATAATCTTGGTAAGAATGACAAAACCGAATGGTATACCCAGCAAAACCGCCCAGCCGAATCTATACGCAATCCACGCACTTATCCCAAGCACCGTGCGCGTTATAGGGTTCATCTTTGCCCCTTCCAGCATTTCGGTAAGCACGGCGTTGAACTGAGGCACCACAAAGGTCATCAATCCGAGCAGGATAAAAAATGCCGCCGTCAGTACCACAATCGGATAAATCATAGCACCTTTAACTTTGGATTTGAGCTTTTGCGTCTTTTCCATAAAGTCCGCGAGCCTGGCCAATATCAGGTCAAGCACGCCGCCCGTCTCGCCCGCTGCCACCATATTCACGAACAGCTTGTCGAAAGCCTTCGGAAACCTGCTCAGCGCCTCCGACAGCGTTGCTCCGCCTTCGATATCGTCGGCCACGTAGCCGATGACCCGCTTGAATGTCCCTGATTTCTGCTGCTCTTCCAGAATCCGCAGTGAACGCAATATCGGCAGTCCCGCATCCTGTAGCGTTGAAAGCTGTCTGGCAAATTGCGTTACTAACCTGACCTTGACCCTGCCGCCGGCCCCTCGCCTGGGTTTTTGCTTGCCGCCGGCCTTGCCTTTGGCTGCACCTTTCCTCGCAGCGGCATCCGCCGCCTTTCCCGCCTGAACCTTCGTCGGGAAATAACCCATATTCCGTATTTTGTTTATCGCTTCCTTTTGACTCAGCGCTTCTATCTCGTCTTTTACCGCCACTCCCTGCGAGTCCAGCGCCTCATATTTGAAAACAGGCATTTCTAAACCTCCTTAAAAAGTGCATACCCAAATCATAAATTTGGCCTTTGCATTTATGCTCTTATACACTTGTGCACTTTGTTACCCTTCGACCACGGTCGCCTTTACTATCTCATCCATACTGGTAATACCGTCGTATACTGCCGCCAGGCCGTTTTCTCGCAACAGGTGCATACCGGCTTTCTGGGCGGCATCCCGCAAAACATTCGTCGAGGCATGTTCCATAACAAGCCTGCGCATTTCATCATTGAACGTCATAATTTCAAAGAGTCCTATTCGTCCCTTATAACCCGTGTTATTGCATTTGCCGCACCCCTTGCCGTAATAAAACTTCTTGCCCTTGACATCTTCAGGCTTAAGCATAAGTTCCTTCAGTTGAACCTCGGTAGGCTCGAACGACGTTTTGCAGTTTTCGCATATCTTTCTTATCAATCGCTGCGAAATAATTCCTTCCAGCGTAGCGGTAATAAGAAACGGCTCTACGCCCAAATCCAGCAAACGTGCTATCGAGCTCGGTGCATCATTCGTGTGCAGCGTCGTAAACACCAAATGCCCCGTCAGGGACGCCTGCGCCGCAATCTCCGCCGTTTCAAGGTCACGAATCTCACCAACCATCACAATATCCGGGTCCTGTCGCAATATCGAACGCAGACATCTTGCAAAGGTAAGTCCTATCTCGGATTTCATTTGCACCTGAATAATGCCGTCTATGTCATATTCCACAGGGTCCTCAGTGGTGATAAGTTTCGATTCGATACTGTTAAGCTCAGTTAGAGAAGAATATAGAGTGGTGGTTTTGCCGCATCCGGTCGGGCCGGTAACAATTATAATCCCATTAGGTTTGTGAATAAGATTTTTGACCAATTCAAGCTCGTACGGCCTCAGGCCTAATTCCCCCAAATCCTGCTTGACCTGGCTTCTGTCCAGAACACGAAGCACAACGCTTTCCCCGAACATTGTCGGCAGAACGCTGACACGTAAATCAACCTGACTGCCGCCGACGTTCAGAGATATTCGACCGTCCTGCGGCAATCTCCGCTCCGCTATATCCAGGTTCGCCATAACCTTTATACGGGAGCTAAGTGCAGCGGCAATGTGCCTCGGCGGCGGTATCATCTCGTAAAGCACGCCGTCTATACGGTATCGCATCTTGTATTCATCTTCAAATGGCTCAAAATGTACGTCCGAAGCCTTGTCTCGAATCGCCTGCAAAAGAACCAGATTTAACAACTTCTTTACTGGATTAGACTCAGACATCTCCTTCAATTCATCAATGTCAATACTCTGGTCTCTACCCTCGAATTCCGAGAGGAAACTGTCCTGCTGTATCTCGCTTATAAGCTGATTTATACTCTCTTTTTCTTCAGTTTGTGTCTTCTCATAGTATTTCTTTAATGCGCTCTCCAATAAATCAGCATCAGTTATCCTTGCTGAAACCTTAAATCCCATCAAAGTGCTTAAGTCATCTGTCGCCCTGAAGTTATCGGGATTATCCATCGCAACAACCAGTTCATTATTTTGCTGGTTATATTCGATTGGCACAATATGGTATGTTTTGGCCATTTGCGCAGGCACTTTCTCGATTACATCAGGTGTAATATTCATATCGCTTATATTTACATATTCCATCCCTCGCTGTGCCGCCAGTGCTATCTGGAGCTGTTTCTTGTCGATTATCCCAAGTTCCAGCAATATTTCCCCCATCTTTATTGTATTATGGCGTTGTTTCTGAATCGCCAGGCACTCGTGGACCTTCTCCCTTGTCAGAATACCCATTTTTGTAAGTATCCTGCCGAGAGTTCTGCCTCTTAATTGTTCAACAGGAATGGTATTTGGGGCGGCTTTTAGATTTTCCATAGTAGATTTCCTACTAAAATCAACCTTCCTACATCCGTATCAATTATACACCATTAACTTCTTTTTGGCAAACAAATTATGAATTGGACATTTAGTTATTGAGACTATATGGCCGCTTTCTCGCCCATCCTTGAGGTTTTATCTGACTAAAAACACCTTCCTCCTGACTATCCTAAACCCCTATACCCTCAGTTTCAGGTTTCCGCCCCTTAACTTTGGCTGCTCCTCCTAACTTGCCTTCCGCCTTTTCCTGCAGGGTGCCCGGCTCACGGGCCTTTTCCAGCATAACCTCCATACTTATCCTGTTGGTTTCGTATAATTGCCAAAGATGCTCATCAAGGAGCTGCATTCCCAGCTTTTTACCTGTCTGAATGCTTGAGTCGATTCGGTAAGTTTTGCCTTCCCGGATAAGATTGGCAATGGCGGATGTTACAACCATAAACTCAAAGGCCGCTATTCTTCCCCTGCCGGCTGCCAAAGGACAAAGAACCTGGCTGAGAACCGCTACAAGGTTGCTTGCCAGTTGTGTCCTAATCTGAGATTGCTGATTGGGCGGAAAAACATCGATAATTCTGCTGACGGTGCCGGCGGCGCTTGTCGTATGCAGCGTGCTAAAAACAAGGTGGCCGGTCTCCGCAGCACGAATCGCTGCCTCAATCGTCTCGAGGTCTCGCAGTTCGCCCACCATAATAATATCGGGGTCCTGCCTCAAAATTCGCCTTAACGCCTCTGAAAAGCTCGGCACATCAACACCAACCGCACGCTGATTAATAATGGATTTCTTATGCTTGTGATAATATTCTATCGGCTCCTCAATCGTTACTATATGATGGTCAAAGTTTTCGTTGATATAGTTCACCAGCGTTGCCAGCGTCGTAGTCTTGCCGCAGCCGGTAGGGCCTGTAACCAGAAATATTCCTCTCGACCGCGTACACAAGGCGGAGCATATCTTCGGCAGCCCTATTTCCTCGAAACTCAGCATTCTTGTCGGAATCAAACGCAAAACGATTGAAACATTGCCTCTTTGCTTGAAAATAGACACACGAAATCGTGCTTTGTCGCCGTATGCGAAACCGAAGTCGCTGCCTCCTATTTCCTGAAGCTCCTGCTGATTTCGCTCTGGGGTAATGCTTTTCATCAGGGCCACCGTGTCATCAGGGTCAAGGGTTTTCGTTTCGAGAGACCGCAAGGTGCCGTCAATTCTAAACGTCGGCGGCCGGCCTGTAACAAGGTGTATATCGGATGCTCCCTGCACGATGCAGGCCTGTAATAAACGGTCCATACTTACTGTTGCCATCGCAGAATATTCCTTAACAGAAAATCACGTTTTAACTATGCACTTCCGCCTCTTCTGACTGGGCTATCTCCGCAACTTCCCTCGGTGTGGTTATACCCTTGAATATCTTTATCTTCCCGTCCAGCATCAGTGTCCTCATACCGCCGGCTATCGCTGCCTTCCTTAATTCTGTGGTAGTTGACTTCGAGAAGGCCAGTTCTCTTATCTCGCTGTTCATTTCCACCATCTCAAATATGCCGAGACGGCCTTTGAAGCCTGTTCCCTGACATTTGCTGCAACCCTTTCCCTGGTAAACAGGATTTTTTTTGACATCATCAGGCGTAATATCAAGCAGTCTTAAATAATGAGGGTCGGGGTTTTCATCAACAGTCTTGCAGTTCTTGCAAATCACTCTTACAAGTCTTTGCGCCATAATGGCCTGTATCGAGCTGGCTACGAGGAAGGGTTTTACTCCCATATCTATCAGACGGGTAATTGCGCTGGGTGCATCGTTGGTATGCAGCGTGCTGAACACCAAATGTCCCGTAAGTGCCGCCTGAATCGCAATATCCGCCACCGTGCCGTCTCGAATTTCTCCGATAAGTATGATATTTGGCGCCTGTCGCAGCATTGCTCGAAGAATCTTGTCGAATGTCAGGCCTATATCCTCCTTAACCTGGCACTGGTTCATACCCGTAAAACTGTACTCAACAGGGTCCTCTGCCGTAACTATTTTCTTGTCCGGCGTATTAAGTTCCTGAAGCGCCGCATACAGGGTCGTGGTTTTACCGCTGCCGGTCGGCCCCGTAACTAGAAAAATGCCGTTAGGTCTTCTGATTATCTTCTGGAAGCGCTCGTAATCATCCGCCTCGAATCCCAGTGACTGGATACCGATGTTGACTGCATCCCTGCGCAAAAGTCGCAGCACTATACTTGGACCATGAGTGCCCGGCAGAGCCGAAACACGAAAATCGATGTCCTGACCTCCGATGGTCCGCTTAATTCGGCCGTCCTGCGGCAGTCTCTTTTCTGCAATGTCCATACCCGATAGTATCTTCACGCGGGTAATCACCGGAGCCTGCATATTTTTGGGAATGTTGTCTTTCTCCAGGCAGACGCCGTCAACACGGTACCTTATCCGCACTCTGTCAGCCATCGGCTCAATATGAATATCGCTGGCACGCATATAGTAAGCGTTATCTATGATAAGGTTTACCAGCCTGATGACCGGACCCTCATCGCTCTCCCCCGCCGCCTGCGCCCGCAGCGCCTCAGCCTGTAATTCGTGACCGGCCTCGGCAAGTTCGGCGGCAGTTGCATCTATGCTGTGCTTCAGCCTGTCATCGTCCTCTTTCTCTTTTGCCTCCGTCTTGTCGAGTGAGTCCTTGATGTAAGTGCGGATTTTAGATGGGTTCGCAAGGCAAAAATCCAGCTCCGTATTCAACCGAAACCGAACCGTGTCCATCGCATCCAAATCCAGCGGGTCGCTGATAATCAGCTTCATTCTGCCGTTGTCCCTTCCGAGCGGCAGAACGTTGTGTCTTCTTATAATATCTTCAGGGACAAGTTTCATCGTATCGGGCGGGATGCTGATTTTGTCGAGGTTTATATATTCCATTCCGAACTGTTTGGCAATTGCTTTGGTCAAAGTCTCCTCATCCAGAAGACCCTGCTCTACCAGCACTTGCCCAAGCCGTTTGTTGCTGGCCTTTGCGGCCTTAATCGCATTGATAAGAGGCTCTTTCTTTACCAGCCCCGCCTGATAGATTATTTCGCCCAGATATTTGCGCTTTGTGGCCATAATGACTTATTTATTTTCGACACCGCTTTGATTTCGACCGGTTCTACCATTATAGCATTATTTGGGCTTTTAGTCAAACCCGCATTTTCAACCTGAGCATATTTAATGCCGTTTGTGCGCTCCTGAAGCGTATCAACTCCCTGTTATTCGGAAAAACAAACCGTTTGGTTTCGCCGCCTCCACCGGAATCCACACTGATATATACAAGACCGAGCGGCTTTTGTTCGGTTGCACCGGTTGGGCCGGCTATGCCGGTTATAGCGATTGCATAATCTGTTCCCGATATTTTCCTCGCCTGCCTGGCCATAGCCTCGGCCACCTCATAACTTACCGCACCGTATCTCTCAATCAATTCCGCCGGCATATCGAGCTCGCTGATTTTCGACTCATTGCTGTATGTGACCCACCCCTGCCGGAAATATCTGCTTGCTCCCGGAACATCCGTTATCAGTTTGGCTAATTCGCCTCCCGTGCAGGATTCAGCTACCACAACCGTCTCACCCCGCTCAGCCAGTTTCTCGCCCACAACTTCAGCCAGGCTCTGTTTACCCTCCCCATAAACCAGCTCACCGAGTTTCTTCCGTATCGCTCTTTCATCCTTGTCGGCCAATCGCTGCGCCTGCTCTTTGTTCTCTGCCGCCGCAATAATGTGCAGCGTAATTTCCCCTGCATCCACCGTGCAGTTTATCAGGGGGTTTCTGCCTCTCTGCATCATAGAGCCGAGCATTTCCGCTGTCGCCGATTCGCCCGCTCCGAAACATTTCAGCCTTTTTAATACTATGGCCTGCCTGTCGCTAAGCTTTTCCAGTTCCGGCAGAACCGACTCTTCGAACATCTTTTTCATTTCCACCGGCACACCGGGCATCGCAGCAAAAAGTTTGCCTTCCTTTTCAGCCATAATCCCAGGTGCCGTGCCGATATGATTGGCCAGCTCCTTTGCCCCCGCCGGTATGTATGCCTGCACCTTGTTCTTATCAGGCATTCTCAGATTTCGGTCGAGAAAAAATCTGATTATCTTTCGAAGAATACTCTCCTCCATTTTCAGCTCTATACCGAGAAATTTCGCCAGCCCCTGCCGGGTCAGGTCATCGTCTGTCGGCCCCAGCCCCCCTGTTATCAGCACCACATCAGCTTCTCCGCTCGCCGTCTCCATCGCCCGAACTATCCGCTCTATATCGTCCCCGACGGTATGAAAACTGACAACGACTATGCCGATTGAAAAAAGCTTTTCGCTCAGATATGCAGCATTAGTATCTAATATCCGCCCCAAAAGAATCTCATCGCCCGTGCTTACTATACTTGCCTTTTTCATAACACCTCGAATTCAATCAGTGCCTTTACAACACTGTCCCCATACTCGCCAGCCATCTCAAACGCCTTCTGTGCCTGTTCAGGCTTAAACCTGTGCGTTATCATAAAATCCAGGTTGACCTTTCCGCTCGCCATCAAGTCAATCGCCTCCTGCGTGCAGCCGTTCTGCCTGCGTATATTTACTATGGTAATTTCCTTTCTGCGAATCCTGTCGATGATAAACGAAACCCGCTCGAACCTCGGAGCGCCGATTAGTACCAGCCTGCCGCCGGGCTTCAATAGTTCCACCGCTTCATCGAGTGTCGACTGCTCCCCCGCACATTCGTAAACAGCATCCACACCCAGCGGCTCCTGTTTGAGAATTGCATCTACAATATCTTGTTTCAAGGGATTTCCCGCCCATGCAGCACCGGCTTTTTTCGCAATTTCAACCCGGTAATCCAGCTTGTCGGTAACATAGATTGCTTTTAAACCCTTTGCCCTCGCCGCAGCCATACAGCTAAGTCCTATCGGCCCTGCACCGAGAATCGCTGTCCTCGCATTCCTCGGCATCTTTCCCTGCTTCACCGAATATACCCCTATGGCAAAAGGCTCACACAAAACTCCCTGTTCGAGATTAAGTCTCCCGCCGGAGAAACAGCACTCCTCAGGCATAACAATATACTCACATAAACATCCGCCGCCTTGTCCCGGCGTGCCGAGAAACCGCAGGTTTCTGCACGTATTTTCCCTTCCCCTTTTGCACTGGTCGCATTTATGACACGGCGCCGCCGGCTCAACTATTATCCGCTCGCCTGTCTTGATATTACGCACCGACCTGCCCACCGTCTCAACAGTCGCTGTGCATTCGTGCCCGAGCATAAAAGGATATTCGACAACCTGCGACCCGATTCTGCCCGTCTCGAAATAATGCACATCGGAGCCGCAAATGCCGACCTTTTGAATCTTCAGCAGAACGTCCGTATCGTTCTCTATAACCGGCATCGGCACATCCGCAACCTCCAGCCGCCGCACACCCATCATCAAAACCGCCTTCATAACTCCAAAATCCTGCTTCCTGTCTAAACGTTGAACCTGAAATTTATAACGTCCCCGTCCCGAACTACGTAATCTTTGCCTTCGAGCCGCGCCTTGCCTGCGGCACGCACCGCCTTTTCGCCGCCGAGCCTTTTCATATCCTCGAAGGCTACTGTTTCAGCCCTGATAAAGCCTCGTTTTATATCGCTGTGTACCTTGCCCGCCGCATCGAGCGCAACCGTCCCCTGTTTTATCGGCCAGGCCCGCAGCTCATCCGAAACCACCGTCAAAAAGCTTATCAGCCCCAGCGCCGAGTAGCAGCAATGCACAAACTTGCTCACCGCCGATTCCATAATTCCCATATCGGCCATAAATTCTTTTCTGCTCTCGGCATCTAATTGTGCAAGTTCATATTCAATCTCTGCACAAATGGAAATCACCGGCAGTTGTATATTCGGAAAGTCGAATTTCTTGTCCAACTGATTTTCGCCGACATTCACCGCAACCACCATTGGCTTCAGCGTCAGAAACCCCAAACTCTTGACCATCTCGCGCTCAGCATCGTTCGTAACGACCGTACTTATAGACTTTTCCGATTCTATCGCATCCTGCAGTCTCTTTTGAAGCGCCAGTTCCGCTTTATCGTGGGCCTGTGTCTGAGTAGGCTTATGCACCTGCTTTTCGAGGTTCTGTATCCGGGTTGTAACAAGCTCCAAATCAGCCAGCAGCAGTTCGGTCTTCAAATCAATCAGGTCTCTCGCCGGGTTTATGCTGTCCCCATAAGGCGGCACCGCAGGGTTCTCGAACGCACGCACCACCAGCACAAGCAGTTCCACAGTCCTTATCTGGCCAATCAATCGCCTCGCAGCCGTCCTGCCGTGCTCATCGCCAAAATTGAACCCAGGCACATCGAGACAGTCGACCGTTGCGTGAACCACCTTCTTGGGATTATAAACCTTCGCAAGCCAGTCAAGTCTCTCATCAGGCACAGGCACCATCGCTTCTTCTATCGTCATTGTCCCTGCTGCCGGCATCGCCTTTCTGCTTATACTCGACAGGAGTGTGCTTTTACCCGACTGCATCAAACCAACAAGTGCTACTTTCAACCTCCGGCCTCCTTATAAACCGTATTACCGTATGAATCATACGCAACAATCGCCGGAAAATCAACCACCTCTAATTTTCTTATCGCCTCCGTTCCCAGGTCCTCGTATGCAATCACCTCCGCCGCCGCGATATGCTTGCTCAATAGCGCCCCTGCCCCACCGATAGCAGATAGATGCACCGCACCGTATTTTTTCAGCGCATCCCTTACCGCCTGGCCTCGATATCCTTTCCCGACCATTGCTTTCAGACCGTTGGCGATTAACTTTGGGCTGAAAGCGTCCATCCTCGACGATGTGGTCGGCCCCGCAGCGCCGATTACCCGTCCCGGCCTCGCCGGCGTAGGCCCCATAAAGTAAATAATCGCCCCATCAAGCCCGAACGGCAGTCGCACCCCGGCATCTATCGCCTCGCATAGCCTCTTGTGCGCCATATCGCGGGCCGTATACATTACTCCGCTTATAAGAACGCTGTCCCCAGCCTTTAATCTGCGTATATCAGCATCCTTCAAGGGCGGCTGTATCTTTATTTCGCTCATACTACGCCGTCCCCTACAATCTTCACATCCTTGACCAGCACGCAGATGACCACAAACGCCAGCGGATGCAATATCCCCATAAGAACAAAAATCGGCACATACCCGAACCACGTTATAATATAACCCGTTGCAAAGGTCGATACCAGAAATCCGCCTAACCCCCCGCCGAAACCCGCCAGCCCCGTAACCGAACCGACTGCGGAAGGCGGAAAACAATCGCTGCTCAACGTGAATATATTGGCCATCCAGCCGTTGTGCGCCCCGCACGCAAGGCTCATCAGCATAATCGCCGCCCACGGGTTATTCACCTTCACCGCAAATGCCGCTATCGGCATCGCCAATGCACACAACAGCATCGTAGTCTTACGCGCCCTGCCGACAGACCAGCCCCGCTTCATAAAATACCCAGGCAGCCATCCGCCTACATAGCCCATCAACGCCGCAGATACATAGACAACCGGTATCGCAATGCCTATCGCCTTAAGGTCGAATCCTCTCCGCTCCGAAAGATAATTCGGCATCCAGAAAAGAAAAAACCACCATACAGGGTCGGTGAGGAATTTGCCCGCCATAATCCCGTATGTCTGTTTATATTTCAGAACGTCCGACCATCTGGATTTGCTGATATTGACAGCCTGAGCCAAATCCGGACTTTTGTATGTAAACTGCCAGACAATCGCCAGCACAAACCCCAAGGACCCGAAGGCGAAGAATGTCCACCGCCACCCGACCGACAGCGTTATGCCGACTATCACCGGAGGCCCGATGACCGATGCGATACTCGTCCCGCTGTTAAAAAGTGATGTCGCAAATGACCGCTCTCGCGGCTCGAACCATTCCGACACCGATTTTATTGCTACCGGAAAATTCCCCGACTCAGTCAATCCCAGCATCCCTCGCCAAAACCCCATCCCAAAAGCCGTCCTGCAGAAACAGTGCATCGCAGCCGCCACAGACCAGAAAAATATCGACAGCGTATAGCCCAGCTTTGTCCCCAACCTGTCGATGACCCGCCCGGCCGCTATGGCCCCGAATGTGTAGGTCAGTTGAAACGCACTCACTATATACCCATAAGCAATATTATCGATTCCAAGGTCTTTTTTGATTTCGGGTATAAGAACCGACAAAACAATGCGGTCAAAGTAATTTATCGTCGTCGCCGCAAAAAGCAGCGCCAGTATCACCCACCGGTAATTGTCCCTGTTTTTATCCATTAGGGCATCCTGTTCTATTGACAGTTAATAAAAATTATTATAAGTTTCTCAGCATCGGACAAAATTATATTATAATCGCCGCCGACAGAAAACAAAAGGAGTAACTTAATGACAATCTTTACCGCCGCAATGCTCCCCAAATCCCAAAAACCTCCCCAAAAACCAAAATAAAACCCGCTGTCATTGGCCCCCAACCCCGCACCAATCTTCCCTCATTCCCCAAACGCCGATAAATTACCGTATATTCCCTTTACGCTCCCATTAACACCCAACCAAACCTCTAAAAAGATTGGTGCGCGGGGTGCGTGAACCAATCCCAATAAAATACTTGTCATTTTGTCGGCTGATTGGTATAAAATAAACCAATTCACCTTTTGAGACAAAACCATCCGGGCTGGAGGATGAAAATAGAGTCGGCCCTTAAAATATAAAATCCG
>Ga0315282_10000611_pt1 | contig 70097 bp, 42 predicted proteins | sample YL17G07_20_MG_FD_203693 | JGI IMG/M metagenome (GOLD analysis project Ga0315282, IMG submission 203693) | Sediment microbial communities from Yellowstone Lake, YNP, Wyoming, USA - YL17G07_20 | ecosystem: Environmental > Aquatic > Freshwater > Lake > Sediment | place: USA: Wyoming | collected... | reverse complement strand
AGCCACAGCCGGGACCCACTGAACTCCTCAGCCTTGGTGCTCACTCGCTTGCCGCGTCGGAATGTCGCGGACACGGTGCCACCGCCCTTGCCGCTCGGCCCAGGCCTTCGATCCCGATGACCAAGCCCCAGGGGAAGCTAATCTCCCGCGCGGCCCGCAGCCCTTCGCGGTAAAGCCGCTGCGACTCCTCGTAGCGCTCCTCGCCGAGCGAGATCCTGCCCAACTGGTGGAGCGCATTCGCTACACACCTCTGGTCTGCGATCTCCCGGGCAAGGGCGAGGCCCTCCTCGCCCAGGCGCCGGGCCTCACCGTATTGCCCCTCCTCCGATAGGCAGCTCGCTAGGTTGCTCAGCGACAATGCTTCCCCGGGCTTGTGGCCGAGGTCGCGCCATATAGCCAGTTCCTCTCTGTGCAGCTCCCGGCTCTCGGCCCAGTTCCCTTGATCCGCTGCCAGGTTGCCCAGATTCCCCAAGGTCACGCCCATAACGCGCCGGTACCCCAGCTCGCGGCCCAGGGCAAGGCTTTCCCCGTAACAGGCGCGGGCGCCCTCGTGGTCGCCCCTTTCCTGCAGCACCCGCCCCAGGTTGGTTAGCGAGCCGGCGACGCCGGGCTTGTCGCCGACCCTTCTCCTGAGGGCCAGGGCCTCCTCGTGGGGGGGCTGCGCCGCTTCGTAGTCGCACAGGTCCGTGGCCAGGTTGCCGAGGTTGTTCAGCGTCGCCGACAGGGCGATCTCGTCACCGAGCTCGCGCCAGATGACGCAGACCTCCTCGTACAAGGCGCGGGCGGCCGCGTAGTCCCGTCGCTCGTGCGCGTCTTGCGCAATGTTATGGACCGATGAGGCGATAGCGTGGCGGTCCGCCAGTTCTCGGCGGATAGCCAGGCTATCCTCGTACAGGCCCTTGGCCTCCTCGTACCGCCCGCTGTTCGCCGCCAGGTTGCCTAGTGTGTTGAGCGCATTCGCCTCGGTTCGTCGGTGTCCACACTGACGCGCCATCGCCAGAGCATCCCGAAGGAGGGGTTCGGCCTGGACCTGGTCGTACTGGACGACCGCCAGGACTCCGGCAACGTACAGGCCCTGGGCGCGGTCCTCCGGCGAGACGTCTTGCGCCCTCGCCAGGCTCTGCGTTACCCATTCCCGGCCCTCGGCCCAGTGGCCGCGCAGCACCCAGAACTGCTGCAGCGCCACCGCCAGCCGCAGGCTGGTAGCCACGTCGTGGGTCAGGCCCCATGCCAGCGCGGCCCGGAGGTTCTCGCCCTCGCGGTCGAGGCGCCGGAGGCTGTGCGCCTGTCCGGCACCCGTCATCTGCGTTCTGGCCTCCTCCGCGAAGCCCAGGAAATGCGAGGCGTGGCATTGCCGCCTGGCCTCCGTTTCGCCACTCTCCTCCAGCCGCTGTCGACCGTATGCCCGCAGCGTTTCGAGCATCCAGTACCTCCCCGTACCCGGGATCACCAATGACTTCGACGCCAGTTCACCGAGCAGCTCTGCTACATCGCTTGCGTCGGTCCCGGCGCCGGAACACACGGCCTCGGCCGCCTCCAGCGTGAACCCGCCGGCGAACACTGACAGCCTTGCGAAGAGCCTTTTCTCGGCCTGGGGCAGCAGGTCGTAGCTCCAGCGGACCGTGGCCTCCAGCGTCTGTTGCCGCGGCAACGCTGTGCGCCGCCCACCAGTGAGTAGGCGGAAGCGCTCGTCGAGCCGCTCCTCGATCTGCACCGGTGACAGAATGCTGGTTCGCGCTGCCGCCAATTCGATAGCCAGCGGGACACCTTCCAGGCGCGAGCAGATCTCCGCCACCGACGGTGCGTTCTCGTTGGTCATCTTGAAGGCCGGGCTCACTCTGGTGGCGCGGTCTATGAACAGCCTTACGGCGGCGTACTGCGTGAGCTGCTCCGGTTGCGGTTCGGTGCCGGGTGTGCGGTGGGGCACCGATAGCGACGGCACGCGCCACACCGCCTCCCCTTCGGTCCGTAGAGTCTCTCGGCTCGTAGCTACGATCCGCAACCCGGGGCACTGCAGGAGCAGGCTCTCCGCCAGGCCTGCGGTGGCATCCACCAGGTGCTCGCAGTTGTCGAGCAGGAGCAGAAGGCGCTTGGAGCGCAGCCAGGAGGTCAGCGTCTCCGCGAGCGGCCTGCCGGGCTCCTCTCGAACGCCCAGCGTAGCCGCCAAGGTCTGAAGCACGAGCCCGCCGTCACTAAGCGCGGCGAGCTCGACGAGCCAGACCCCGTCGGGGTACTCGTAGAGCATCTCGGCCGCCGCCTGGAGTGCCAGCCTTGTCTTGCCGACTCCCCCGGCCCCTGTGAGCGTCAGCAGACGAGTCTCGCGGAGAAGCTCCCTGACCTTCGTCATCTCGGCGTCTCGCCCGATGAAGGTGCTGACCTGGTACGGCAGGTTGTTGGCGACCAGGTCGATCGTGCGGAGCGCGGGGAAGTCGCTCGGTAGCAACGGGTGGTGAAGCTGAGAGACGCGCTCAGGCTCGGCCAGGTCGCGTAGGCGTTGGAACCCCAGGTCCCGCAGTGTCACCTCCTCCGGAAGTGACTCGCGCACGAGCCCGGTCGTGGACTCCGAGACCAGGACTTGCCCTCCGTGGGCGATGCTTCGCAGTCTCGCACAGCGATTGACTGCGGTCCCGTAGTAGTCGTCGACCCCGCGGTCTGCTTCGCCCGTGTGCACGGCGATGCGCACGCGCAGTGGCGCTCCGTGCGGCCATGGTTCTGAGGTCAGGGCCGCCTGGAGCCCGCACGCTGCCACCACGGCGTCTGTCGCCCGCGCGAACACGGAGAACGTGCTGTCGCCCTCACCGCGGGCCTTGATCAGAAAGCCCTCGTGCTCACCGATGGCTGCGCACACGATGTCGTCGTGCCTGACGAGGGCGGCGCGCATGGCCTCCGGTGCCTCGTCCCACAGCCGTGTGCTGCCCTCGATGTCGGTCATGAGGAAGGTCACAACACCAGCCGGAAGGTCCACGGAGAGCCCTCCTCTCCATACAGGCACCTCCCCGGGGCCACACTTCGCAGAGGCCTGCCACGCGTCCTTTGCCCGACGGCTCTCGGGCGAGCGCGCATCGCCCGCCGGCCGCTCGACCCGATAGGGCCCGGCTACGGCGAGTAGTAGTTCCAGTTCTGCTTCTGGCGCTTGTACTGCTGCAGGTCCCAGGGCCGGGGACGTGGCGGATTCGGGTTGGGGCGGGCGTTTCGGAAGACGCGGACCATGCCGTCCTCGTCTGTCGTTACGACCTCCTCGCGCGAGTCGCCCATCAGGTCGATCCCGTACACCCGGGTGGCATGGCCCGGGAAGATCTCCTGGAACTCGCCTCTCAGTGGAGCCACGATCGCGGCGGCGCCGCTCTTGTGCCGCTCCTTGCAGACGAGCTCGTCCGCTCCGTCGCCGTCCCAGTCGATGCGGCAGACCTCCTCAATGCCGTGGCCCGTCCACCACTCGGGCTTGTGATCGTTGACATAGTACTTCGCGAGGAGGTCCCCGGAAGAGTCGATGACCCACGGCCCCTCCTCGTTCACAAACGGCTCTTCCTTGCCACGGGGAGCCACGCCGTCGCCGCCGGAGGACCTGTTGAAGATCTCGAGGCCCGGGCGCGCTGGATCGAAGTCGCCCACCGCGACCTTGTCAGGGTCCTCCCAGTCCCAAGGGTTGAGGCTCTCTAGCACGATCTTGCCGGGAGCCACAACGTCGGTGTGCGACCTGGCGCCCATCTGCTCCGCGAGCACGACCTCGAGCGGGTAGCCGGGCATGACATCCGCTATCACAATGCTATCCATGCTCGCCCACACGTCGCCGATGTCCCAGTCGTTCATCTTGCGGCCGTCGTTGTCGATGATCGAGGACCCCGCGACCTCATCGAGTCCGTCGCCGTCGATGTCCGCCTGCCGGAGGGGGCTGTGCTCGATGCCCTGGTACTCGTCGGTCTCCCAGAGGGCTTTCCCGGTGTCGGCCCGGATCGCGGCGATATGTGTCTGGCTGTACTGCACGAGGATGTCGCGATCGCCCTCTCCCCGCAGGTTGGCAATGGCCAAGGCGACGGCATCCGCCGGCAGCTTGAGCTCACCGTCCGCGGCGCCCGTCTCTCCGTCCAGGATGACGATCGTCCGGGCGTCCGCAAGGCATGCGACCTCCTGTCTGCCGTCGCCGTCGAGGTCTCCCGCGATGGCGCACGGATGCTGGGCATACGGCCAGAGGTGGACGTCGTCGGACCGCATCCACAACATCCGGCCGGAGTGGTCGTACGCGCCGAGATGGCCCTCGCTCGTCACGACGAAGTCGAGCCGACCATCGCCGTTCAGGTCGTGTGCGAAGGGGCCGCCGCCCCCGTCTCCGGGTACGGGCTGCGCTAGCGGGAACTCCCGCACGCGGACCCCCTTTGCCAAGGGCTGGTCGGGTTGCGCGGCGGCCGCCGGCAATAGGAGAACGGCAGAGGCAAGCACACGTACAGCGACTCTGACCACGGAGCACACCTCGTTCCGGTCTGTTTCGCCGGCCCCGCCGTCTGATGGCCTCGTGAAGGGTGTTCGCACCGATGCGTTCCCACTCCCTGCCGGATCGGAGGCAAAGGCGCGCTCGGGACGAATGCCCTCCCAGAGAGGGTTCGTGCCTGTTGGTGAGGTCATACGTGCTAGCCGGGCTTGCTTCGACGCTGATGGCGGTTCCGACCGTGAGGGCCGACGATGCCGGTCCGCGGTCTGGGCAGGTCATCGTCGATCCGGACGACGCGCTGGGGTACTACCAACGGAGCCTGGAGATCCGGGAGCGGCTCGCGCCCGATTCCCTGGGCGTCGCTGCGGGCCTCAGCAGCATCGGCGTGGTTTACCGTGACCGTGGCGACCTCGACGCGGCCCTGAACTGCCACCAGCGGAGCCTGGACATCAGAGAGCGGCTCGCGCCCGAGTCGTCACACTGCGCATACTCCTACGCGTGCTTGGGTCGGGTCGTAGAGGCGAATGGCGACCTCCCCGAGGCACGTCGTCGATACGAGCAGGCCTGCGCGACGCTGGAGGCGGCCCGCGAGAAGAGCGCCGGGGAGGCTGAGGCACGCGCCACATTCGCAGCGCGGTATACGTCCATGTACCGGGACCTGATCCGCGTGCTGCTGAAGCTCGGGGACGCCGATGCCGCATCCGAGACCGCCGAACGGATGCGTGCCCAGGGCTTCCGCGAGCAACTGGTCGAGCGGACGATAGCGGCGGAAGTCACTCCAGAGCTCGGTACGCGACAGACAAGCCTCGACACCCGGCGCAATCGCCTCTACGACGAGCTCCGGGGGATAGCGGGGCGGGTGCCGGACGAAACGCGGTCTGCGCAGATCTCGGCCGAGCTCAGCCGGCTGCAGCTAGGGCAAGAGGTGTTGACGCGCGAGATCCGTGCGGCGGACCCGCGGTACGCCGACCTGGTCTACCCTCAGCCCATGGCCATAGCGGAGCTGGAGCAGGCATTGGATCCGGGCACGTTGGCCCTGAGCTATGTGGTCGATGACGACGTGACACGACTGTTCGTGTTCGGGCGCGGACTGGAGGTGGTGTGCCACGACATAGCCGTCGGATCGGACGAGCTCGGAACAAGGGTCGTCGCGTACCTGTCGGCCATGTCGCCCCGACGAGAGCAGCAAGACGGCGACGAGACCCGTCTGGTTGCGAAGACGGCGGAGGAGTGGCGAGCCGATACGGTCGAGGCCGAGCGCGTTTCGGCCGAACTCGGCGCGCTGCTGCTTGGACCGGTCGAGGGGCTTCTCACCAAGTCCAGCCGAGTGCTGGTGCTGCCGGACGGCCCACTGTGGGCACTGCCGTTCCAGGCGTTGACGGTCGACGGTAGGCCTGTGCACGAAGCAGTCCCTATCCACTATGCACCCTCTGCCACCGTCCTCGTCCGGGAGCGGGACTACCGGAAGCGGATAGCATCCGCAGAGCGCCTTCTGGCCGTGGGGGATCGGAGACTCGGAGCAGGCACGGGGGCTGGCGGCGACCGTGCAGTCTACATGCCGATCCGGGGCGGCGCGTTCGAGGTGGCGCGAAGATCGAGTGACAGGTTGGGCTTCACTCCCATCCCGTTCTCGGGAGTCGAAGCGTCCCTGATCGACACGGCTTTCGGGCCTGAGTCGGACATCCGTCAGGGGCTGATGGCCACGGAGGCCTGCGTCAGGCGCAAGGGGCCGGGCCGCCGGGTACCTCACCTCGCGACGCACGGCCTGCTCGACCCGCTGAGCCCGATGGACTCGGCTGTTGTCCTGTCGCCCGGGCCTGACGCGGAGGCGCTCGAGAACGACGGGTTCCTGAAGGCGTGGGAGGTCTTCGGTCTGCACCTAGACGGCTGTGACCTTGTGACGCTGTCGGCCTGTGAGACCGCGAGGGGTAAGACTCTCTCCGGCGAGGGTGTCATTGGGCTCACCCGCGCGTTCCTCTACGCGGGAGCCGCGAGCGTGCTCTGCACTCAGTGGTCGGTGGCCGATGACTCGACGGCCGCGCTGATGGTGCGCTTCTACACACACTACCGCGAGGGTGACCCCAAGGACGTGGCCCTACAGAAGGCGATGGGCGAGATCCGGACCGGGAAGCTCAAGGACGGCTCACCTCTCGAGCTCCCCGATCCGCTCTCCTGGCGCGAGGAGTGGTCGCACCCGTACTACTGGGCCCCGTTCATCCTGGTGGGGGAATGGCAGCAGAGGGTCGAGGCTGGGCGGCAAGACAACAGCGAGGAGCGGCTCCACAGCTCGATGGGCGGCCTGACCCCGTCGGAGTTCGTCGCGAGGTGGGCGAGCCCACTGCGGGCTACGCCCTTCGCTCCCCCGCCCACCTCGGAACAAGCCCCGGTCCTGACGCTCTGACTCGACGACACAACGGGGGCAGGCCATGGCGGCCCGCCACATGTGGCGAGACGCGCCGCAGGTCGCCGCCCGCTTGGCGGCTCCTACGCTTACAGTGAGCCCAGCTACCGGCCCGGCTTCTTGTGCATCCTCGATGGGTCGAACCTCGCCGCGCCCGGGCGGGCCCTCGTTGCGGGGGAGCCAGCCAGCGCCGCATTGCTGGGTGCAGCGATGCTCCTCTTGCCGTCGTCCCTTTGGCAGCCCGTTGACAGCGCACCCAGGCACGTCACGGCAAGACCGCCGAGCAGGAGAAGCGACATCAAGCGACGCACTGTCTCACACACGTCTCTTCGATGGCCACGGCCGCGCCCAGGCATGGCCCACGGTTGAAGCCCGGCTTTGCACCACCCGAAGTTGCACCAGTTCACTGCCCAACCTGTCGAGCCCGGCTTGGCCGTCCACGCCCCGGCGCCGGAACCGGTCCGCAGCCACTTCGCATGGCCGTCGCAGAAGCTGTAGTTGAGGCCCACGTTGTGGTTATCGCCCTCGTTGGTGAAATCGTACCACAGACCCCATTCAATGATGGCGCCGCTCGGGTCCCAAAGGAGGTACGGGTTGCAGAAGGCGCCGTCTATCCCATCCGTTCCCATGCCCTCCCAGATGACGATGATGCGCGCCGGCTCTTGAGGGGATCCGAGCCACTTCGCGTGCCACCACCCGTTGTAGCTGTAGCTAGTGTTCGCGCCCATCGGAGCCGGGGTGTAGTTGTCGCACGACTTGCTGCCAGAAGGGCATGAGAAGATCTGCAGGTTCTTGATGTAGGGGTGGATCGCGTTGAAGCATCCGGTGGCATCCGAGCTCCAGACCCCCCAGGTTGTCGCGTCCCCATCGCAGTAGAAGTACTGGTACCACCAGTCGCCCCCGCCCAACAGCGGGTCCACTTTGAGAGGAAACAGCTCGTCGTGGTCTTGGGCATAGCTCAAGACGGCGATGCAGAGCTGCCTGAGGTTCGAAATGCAGCTAGTCTGCCGCGCTTTCTCCCGAGCTTTGGCGAAGACCGGGAACAGGATGGCGGCGAGGATCGCGATGATCGCGATCACCACAAGGAGCTCTATAAGCGTGAAGCCTTGCTTGCGATGCATCGACGTACCCACCTTCCTTCGGATGGTCCGTACTGTCTTCCCACGGCAACCCGGGGTAGCCGCGCTGCCGGTCGGTGCGTCGTTCCGGGCAACAGCGTGCGTCCATTGCCGCGGCCAGCGGGCCAGACACCTCCCTTCGAGGACTAGCGTCCTACCACGTCGCTGTTCCCGAGGCTACCGTTCGCGTAGAACGCCAACGTCGCGCTGTAGCACTTCCCCAGCCTGTTCGCGTCGGCGAACGGCCGCACCCCTTGGTACTCCCGGACCGACACCAGGATCTCGGCGGCGGGGCTCAACAGGAGCGCGCGCGTCTGCCCGTAGTGGTCCGCGTCCCCACCAAATGGCCGCAGCTGTTGATGCCGATGGCCTCCCGGGAACCCGACCCGCGTCACAGCCGACAACGAGCGGCAGGCTGTTCAGGTCCTCCATCGGCTAGCCCCTCACCCAGAGACAGGCGTGCTACTGGTAACTGCTGTCGGTGTCGCACCCCAGGACCTGCCCGCTCTCGTTGATGGCAGAGGCGTTCCCCGCGCGAAGGTCGCAGTTCGGTGAGCCGCTCTGCCAAAGGAAGGCGTGGTACCCGGGGTTGCTGGTGTAGGCGTACCCCGCGACCTGTCCGCTGTTGCTGATGCCACAGGCCCAGCTGGACGGGCCACCCAGCGTGCCGAGGTCGGCCATCGCCCCGTTCTGCCAGGCAAAGGCGCGCGGGTAGCCGCGGCTGTTGGGGGCCCACCCCACGACTTGCCCGCTGTCGTTAACGGCCAAGGCCTCGCTGAAGTCGCCACCGAGCGTGCCGAGGTCCGTGACGTAGTACGACGTCGCGAGTGCCCGGCCGGCACTCAGGCTGAGTGCCAAGAGGCTGCAGAGCGATAGGGCCAGTCTCACTCTCATATGCGGCCCCCAGACATGTGGGATCCTCGCTCCCCACGCACACCATAGGCCCACAGGAGCGCGGTACGGCCGCACCAACACTGTGAGCGCACCCCGGTCACCTGTTCTGGGAGCCCGGCATAGGCCAGTCAGTGGCAAGAGCATCCGCGGCCACCGTGGCAGAAACGTGGCAAGCCGGGGGGGAATGCCAGAAAAGGGGGGTAAGGAGCCGGGTCGCGCTGCTGAGGGCCTCGGGCAGGTGACAGACAGGGACTACGGGCCGGTGACTGCCGAGCCCGGACAGGTGAGGCAGGAGACGCACGACCCCGGAGTGGGCCATGCGGAGCAGCTCATCGACCGCGGCCCTACGCCGTGCTGCACCCGCGGTCACGAAGCCGGAACACTCCGGTGTCGGCCCTTTGCCGGCAGCACCCACCGCCTTACCAGCCACTGCTGCAGCGTGGTTTGCATTGCCGCAAAGCAGGCCCCCGCTACCACACTTGACAGGAGCCCTCCTTGTTTGCTAAGGAGGGCTTCTCATGTACTCTATGTGCACTCTACTGGCATGACCAGTGCGTTCCGGTACCGACTGGGGCTGTGTCCAGCTCGCGTGCTCGGCTAGGGCATCCGCCCGCCATCCTGGTGATGGGCGACCGGAGCGGGCCCGAACTACCGAGCCACGCGGAACCCGATGTAGTCGCTGTCGCCGGGCCCCGTGCCGCCGCTGTTCGGGGGCAGGTACCAGACGCGGGCGCTGCAGCGGACGGCGGTAGGGCCATCATCCCAGCACCCGCCTCGCACGAAGCGGTACGCGCCGGTGTGGTCGAATGGCTCGGGACTGCCGGGATAGGACACCGCCCAGTCTGCGACCCATTCGTAGCCATTGCCGACCATGTCCATGCACCCGTACGGGCTGGCGCCGTCCGGATAGCTGCCCACGGGGGCGCTCTGGTTGGTCGCGTAGCCACCGGCGGCGGGGCTGTGGTCGTGGGCGTTGTTGCACCGCTCCGGGTCCCACGCGTCGCCCCACGGCCAGATCCTCGCGTGCTGCCTGGCTTCGTCCCAGCGGGCCGCCTTCTCCCACTCCGCCTCATTGGGCAGACGGCCGCCGGCCCACCTGCAGTAGGCTTCGGCCTCGTAGTAGGTCACGCAGATGACCGGGTGCCGGTCGGTCTGAAGGAAGCGGGGATGGGCGTACCCGTGACCGGTCCATTCCTGTTCGGCCTCCCAGCGCTCCGGGGCGTTCCGGGGCGTGTGGCTGTCGGGCCGCTCCACCTGCTCGACCGCACCGTACATGCCCGAATGGACGACGGCGTCGCTCTGCTTCCATTCCCAGCCTTCCGCTGACCAGTAGGCTGGGTCGTGGTACCCGCCATCGTCGATGAACCGGCGGTACTCGCCTCGAGTCACCTGGTACTTGCCGATCTGGTAGGTCGGGAGGTAGACAGAGCGCTGGGGCATCTCGGCTGGTTCGCCGTAGTCCTCCTCGCCGCCGTTGCCCATCAGGAAGCTGCCTGCGGGAATGGTGATCAGTTCGCCAATGCGCTCATGGGTCTCCACCGGTGTACCTTCACTCCCTTGTTCGCGGCCACCCGTTGCACGGTCAGCAGACGCACCTTGCGGGCCAGCGTCGGCCACGACGAACCGCCCGCCGCCTCCCCCGGCCGCACTCAGCAACAGAGCCCACAGAGCCACACGCATCGGTCGGCGCCTCCCGCACGGTCCACCTTGCCGCGCCCCGAGGATGCAGCCTTGCTGGAACGGGTCCGACCGGGGCCACCTCCTACGGCCCCGGCTCCGCCACGGCCGGGTCACGGAACCAGCACCGGTCGGACTCGCCAAGCTGCCCCACGGCGGCGGCCATGAAGACCATCTGCCCAGCGCTCGCAGGCGCTTCGACGAGCCCGACGATCTCGCGCCATCCGTCGGCGTCGGGAGGCCCTGCCCCCGCGAGGCGCCGGTTCTGGGGGGTGGCGGTCCACGCGCCCTCGGCCGTCTTCCATCCGATCCCCAGGGACGCCAGACCGCGCCCCTCGGCGCGCGCACGGATGCGCACCGCGTAGAGCGTGCCTGGCTTCACCGTGAGGGCGACGCCGACGCATCCATTGGACACCCCACGAAGCTCCACGAGCCCGCCGGTCGTCCGCACGGCGCCGTGCGACGTGTCGTCCTGCCACTGGAACCAACCCTCCGGGGGGCCGTCGCCGTCTGCCGGGGTCGCGAAGTCGGCGTTTGGGAGCAGGTTGAGCGGGGGCGGCGTGAGGGACCAGACGGCGCGGGCGTAGGCGGCAGGATCCTCGGCGCGCCGGAGCGCCTCGATCGCGCCCGGCAGAGCATCGGGCCAGTAGGGGGACGCGGAATCGCCGGCGTTCCACCATCTCCCCTTCTCGCCGTACAGCCAGACCAGGCCATCGGCCGCCGCGAGAGCTGAGGAGAGGTTGGCTGACAGGCGCGCGGCCGCGGTGGTGCCTGTGCGGTCGATGTGCCACGGGTTGCCGGGTGGGTTCACGTATGCGTCGAGGTACAGGCTGTGCCCGATCCGGAACTGCCGCGCGACCTTCTCCCGATGCTCCGGGGCAAGGAAGTCGGCGAGGTGCAGCTTCAGTCGGGTGAACGCGCCGTCGTACTCTGCCGAGGAGTTCGCGCGGTAACCGATGTCCTCGGTGCCCTCAACAACGCGCACGTCCGGCGGCACCACGTCGAGCCAGCCGTCTACGAAAGCGGGAAGCAGGCCGTAGGTGTCGGGCTCGAGCGCGCGCTCGAGGTCGCCGCTGTCGAGGAGGCCCAGCAGGTCGGAGAAGAGGCGGTAGCTGAAGATCGTCAGGTCGGGGAACTCCGCGGCGACGGCATCCAGGACCTCTCGTCCGCGCTGCCGGGCCTTGGCGCGGTACTCCCCGAACGTGTGCGTGTCGCGACCGGGCTGCGCTCGGTAGAGGAACTGCGAGTAGGGCGGGGTGTAGGGCTCGGCGTCGAACAGCAGGCCGCGCAGGCCGCCCTCATGCGCCAGACGGGCGAGGAGGCGCCAGTGGTCAACGATCTCCTGCCATCCGGCATCGTCGAACCAGTCCACATCGCCCGGGTTGGAGTAGAGCATCAGGTAGTTCTCGACGCAAGTTGTGGGCCTGGCGGCCTGAAGATCGGCAAGGGCGTCGGCGAACTCGCTCCACTCCCATCTCTCTCGCGAGAGTGCGTAGATGGCGGTCGTCTGCTCGCCCGTGGCGAGGCGCCGGCTCGCGCGGAGCGTGGTTCCGTCGAAGACGCCCCACTTCTCGAACGCCTCGATGCCGTCCCGGAACTGCCTCGTGTCGGGCGAGTCCCAGCCCGTCACGACGACGGGCGCCCGCTGGCGGCCCGATTCCTGGGCCGCCCCCGGCGCGAGAGTCCACGCGGCCATCGCCGCGGACCATGTCGCCCACCACACCATGGCACGTGCCTCCCTCGTCGACCCGCCGCGTCTTGGTGTCAGTGCGCCCAGACCTGCGGCAGGGCACGCACCTCGACGCCCTCAGCGGCCGAACGGTCGATGAGCATGCCGAGGTACTGGTCCTGCGACGCCTCCGCGAGGCCGCGGAAGCCGGGCCCGCCGTCGATGTACTCCGCCATGCGCCCCAGGCAGGCCGCGATTGCGATCTCGTCGTCGGACAGGCTCCCGGATGCGACCGGGTTCACGTAGACCCAGTCGGCGCCGGCCGTGATGCCCTTGTGATAGTAGCCCTCGAGGTTGCCGTCGTGGCCCGCGTCATGGCGGGTCAGTCCGAGCGCGACGGTCGTGCGGCAGTCCCGGAGGTAGCGCACCGCGCTGTTGCTGATCTCGCCTCTCTCGCCGCGCACGAGCACCCGGGGCGACCTCACCCACGAGAAGTACCGGTCGCCGGTGAAGTCGAACACGCCGAGCTTGCCGCCGAGGTCGAGCCACGCGATCGTCTGGCCCGAGGGGACGACGTGCTCCTCGGCAGGCGGCCCCTCGTGCCCCGGCCCCGCCCTGTCGCCAGCGTCGCTGCCAGCCGTACACGGTCGACTCCGTCACTCCGAGCTCTTCGGCGATCCGGGCCGCGCTCCATCCTTGCCCCAGGAGCTCGCCCGCACGGAGTCGAGAAGTTTCGAGAACAGCTGCATCCCGCCCGCGCTTGACGGTCGGTATTCGCATGCCCCAACTTACGGACCAACAACGCTCTTCTCCTTTCCGCAGGCTATGCCATCTCGGACAGGCTCATTGGATGGACGCCCGCGATCTCTTCCACATGGATCCCGTGCAAGGTGTTCCCGTCGAGCGCCAGCGCCTCATCAGGCCGCACGAAGTGCTCCCGTAGCCAACCGTGGACTACCGACTCGAAAGCACGCACGTCGAGTCCCGCAGGAACACCGAACAGCGTCGCGTGACCTGGCGTCCACGACGCCGGCAGAGCGGAAGTACGCGTGACCGGTCTCCGGTGCTCACGCGCCCACTGCGCGATCGCGTAGAGGCTCCGCGCACCGGCCGGCATTGGCTAAACTGCGATGGCGAGCGCGGCCGCACGCGGATGGCGACGACCGTGTCGGCCTCTGTGGCCAGGTACTGCCCCCAAAGCCTCGAACAGGCTCCACGCTGCTGCGATCTCATCCCGATCCGGTGGTCCATGCCTCCACATCCTGACCAGCAACGCCACCCCCCTTTCCGTCACAACGCGGTGATGCAATGACCCTGGGCACTCGGGCGGCTGGGGAGGTGGGCTATGGGCGCAACGGCGAACGTCCTGCAACGCAGGAACCAGGGAGCGGGCAGCCCGATGACGAGTCAGGCTGGCGACATCGGCGAACTCGAAGTGGTGCACGTCTTGTTCGTCGACATCGTCGGCTACTCGCTCTTGCCAGTGGCCGCGCAGCGCGCCGAGTTCCAGACGCTTCGGGACATCGCCCGCTGCTGCTCTGCCTACGAGAAGGCCGATGAAGCGGGCGAACTCATCTCGCTCCCGACCGGAGATGGGTTCGCTCTCGCATTCCTCCGCGACCCCGCTGCCCCGGTTCGCTGCGCCCTCGAGGTGGCGCGCAGCCTGAGAGAGCGGGGGGGACCCGGGGTGCGGATGGGCGTACACTCGGGTCCCGTGGTGCGGGTCGAGGACATCCGCGGGGCAGCGAACATTGCGGGGAGCGGGATCAACTTCGCCCAGCGGGTCATGAACTGCGGCGACGAGAACCACATCCTGCTCTCTGGGACGGTCGTTGACCTGCTGCAGCAGGTGGCGAGCTGGCCGGGGCAGGACCTGGGGGAGTGTGAGGTCAAGCACGGGTACAGAGTGCGTCTCTTCAACCTGTTCGACGGTGCGGTCGGCAACCCCGCCGTCCCCGCTCGGGTCAGCCAGACGGTTTTCGAAGACGTTCCCTCCGGGGTCCTCGCCGCGCGCCGGGTAGCCCTTCTCTACAAGCGCCACGCTTCCCCCGACGAGCGGCTGGTCGCCCTTCTTGAGCATGCGCTGCGCGAGCGGGGGCTAGAGGCCTTCGTCGACCGGCACATGGTCGCGGGCGTGCAGTGGGCGCAGGAGATCGAGAGGCAGCTCCGCACGGCCGACGCCGTGATCTCGCTCATATCAGCCACCGCTCTCGCAAGCGAGATGCTCGCGTACGAGCTGCAGATCGCTCACGACTCGGCCCAGCAGTACGGTCGTCCGCGGCTCATCCCGGTACGGATCGCCTATGAGGGGCCTCTGCCCGAGCAACTGGCGCGGATCCTGGACCCGATCGAGTACGCCCTGTGGCAGGGGCCGGAGGATGACGAAGCCCTCGTTCGCCAGGTCATACGCGCTCTTGAGGAACCGGGCGGACCGGCGCACCTCGAGCGCACGGGGCGGCGGTCTACCCCCGTGCTGCCGCTCGAGGCCATAGGCGGCGCTGTGTCACTCGCCTCCGGCTTCTATGTGGAGCGTGAGGCCGATCGCCACCTGACGGACGCTGTGTCACGGCGCGACAGCATCATCCTGGTAAAGGGGGGCCGGCAGATCGGCAAGACCTCGCTTCTTGCCCGGGGCTTGCGCCATGCTCGCGAGGCGGGATGCCGGGTCGTCCTGTCCGACTTCCAGAAGCTCAACGCGGCGGACCTGGAGTCGCCTGAGAGTCTGTACCTAACCCTGGCCGAGTGGTTGGCCGATCAGCTCGACCTTGACGCATGGCCCGATGAGGCGTGGCAGGCACGCCGGGGCCCCAACATCAACTTCGAGCGGTTCCTTCGACGCTATGTCCTGACCGAGGCGAGCCCGCATCTCGTGTGGGGCCTCGACGAGGTGGACCGGCTCTTCAGCCAGGCTTACTGCTCCGAGGTCTTCGGCCTCTTCAGGTCCTGGCACAACGAGCGCTCCCTGGACCCCGATGGTCCTTGGTCCCGGCTGACCCTCGCCATCGCATATGCCACCGAGGCCCATCTCTTCATCACAGACGTGAACCAGTCGCCGTTCAACGTGGGGACTCGCATTCCGCTGGAGGACTTCAGCTTGGAGCAGATCGGCAGACTGAACGAGCTGCACGGCTCCCCCCTCTCCACCGGGATGGAGCTGGTCGCCTTCCACGAGCTCGTAGGCGGGCAGCCGTATCTCGTTCGCCGGGGGCTCTACCACCTCGTGGATTCGGGCCAGTCCCTCGCCGAGTTCGGGGAGGCCGCCACGGCCGAAGATGGGCCCTATGGGGACCACCTGCGCCGCTTCCTGGTGTTGCTCGCAAGGGACCAGACGCTCACGGACCAGGTGCGGGCGAGCCTGGCGGGCCAGGCCCTGAGCGCCGAGGGTTTCCACCGCCTGCGGAGCGCGGGCCTGTACTGTGGCGACTCGCCCAAATCGGCGCGTCCCCGATGCGATCTGTACGCAGCCTACCTTCAACGCCACCTGCTGTAGATCCGGGTCGACTGGAAGTGGAGGGCGAGATGGGCGCTGGCGGCGGCCCCAACGGCACCTTCTACACCGCGGGGGGGACGCTCCGGCGGGATGCTGAGTGCTATGTCACTAGGCAAGCGGACAACAACCTGTGCCAGGGCCTCCTGGCAGGCGATCTCTGCTACGTACTGACGGCGCGGCAGATGGGGAAGTCCTCGCTGATGGTTCGCACGGCGGACCGTCTTCGGGGAGCCGGGGTGGCTGTGTCGGTGCTGGACCTCACCGCGTTCGGCCAGAACCTAACCGCCGAGCAATGGTACGAGGCGCTCCTGCTGAGGGTCGGGGAGCAGCTAGGGCTCGAGGACGAGGTGGAGGACCATTGGCTCCGCAATGGGTCGCTCGCGCCCCTTCAGCGCCTCACGGGTGCCCTTACTGAGATCGTGTTGCCTGCCGTCCTGGGGCCAGTGGTCATCTTCGTTGACGAGATCGACATCGTGCGCAGCCTGCCCTTCCCGACCGACGAGTTGTTCGCGGCTATCCGGGAGCTCCACAACCGCCGCGCGACGCAGCCCGAGCTATCACGACTGGCGTTCTGCCTGTTGGGCGTCGCCACCCCGTCCGATCTGATCCAGGACGTACGCACGACCCCGTTCAACATAGGCCAGCGCGTCGAGCTCGGCGACTTCACCGCTGAGGAGGCGAGGGTACTCGCAAGCGGCTTGCCGGCCGACCCCGAGACGGCCAACCGTGTGCTGAACCGGGTGCTGTTCTGGACCGACGGCCACCCGTACCTGACACAGCGGCTGTGCCAAGCGGCCGTAGCCGCGGGGGCCTACACCTTCGACGCCGTCGATCGGGTCTGCAGGGACCTGTTCCTGTCCCCTGTTGCAGGGGAGCAGGACCCCAACCTCGCGTTCGTCGGCGAGGGGCTCCGGCGATCCATCGCCGGCCGGCCGGAGCTGCTGGAGCTGTACTGGGACATCCTGCATGGGCACAGGGTAGACGACGACCCCCTCGACGACCTCGTCGAGGAACTCCACCTGTCGGGCCTCGTGAGGGCGATAGGCGGACGACTGTACCCCCGGAACCGGGTCTATCGACACGTGTTCGATGGGACCTGGATCAATCAGCAGCTCGCCGCGGGCGACGGGCCGGAGCCGAGCCCCGACGGACCCGACCGTGCCGCCACCGACACGGGCGGGTCTCCCCCGGGACGGCCACTGTGGCGCGTCGTGCTGAGCCTGGCGGCAGCCCCCTTCTTGTGGTGGTGGGCTGGAGGGCTGCTGTCTGTGGAGGGCAACTTCCTGTTCCTGATCGCCAAGGCCGGCCAGGCAGGCATCCGTGCTGATCCGTTGATCCTCGCGGTCCTGTGGGGCAAAGCCCCGTATTCAGCCGCCCTCGCGCTTTCCGTCGCTTGCGCGTGCGCCACGGTAACAGCTGTCCGGCGGTTCGAGAGCCGGCCGGAGCTGCGCCGGTCGGTTCGAGCGGGGCTGCCCGGCTGGCGGCTCCTGCTGCCTCTGGTGGCACTCGCGGCCGGAAGCTGCCTCGCGTCCTTCGCGGTCTTCGGTTGGGTGGCGCCCATGGCGAACCGGGCTTCGTCCGAAGCCCTCTGGCGCCTCTTCCTCGAGCACAGCGACGTGTCGTCTCAGGCACCATATGCGGAGAGCCAGCGGCCGCGACTGCCAGACGACATGCCGCTCCAAATACTCATGCAAGCGAGTTCCGCCGAGAACGACCCCACACTGCGGCGCCGCCTAGGCTCCGAGCTCGGCGCGAGGTCTGCGCTCACTCTGGGGTCGCTGTGCATGGTGCTCTTGGCGGCCCCGCTAGCCTACCGCTTCGGTCGGTGGCGCACAGGCCCGGCCGTCGCGGTGGCATCGGGCGTTGTGCTGTCCTACTACGCCGCGCTGAGCTGGGGCCGGGTGTGGGCTTTGCATGGCAGCACCACTCCCTGGTTTGGCGCGGCCCTCCCCATCCTCCTCGCTCTCGTGCTGGGCCCGATGTCTTGGGTGCTCGCCTTCGGGCTCAGGCCCAGATGCGCCAAGCTCCGCGATCCTCGCCGGCCCTGCCCGCGAGAGACCCCCGCCACGTCGCCGTACCGGATGGGGGGCGCGCTGGCGTTCGACGACCCCAGTTACGTTGTTCGCGAGGCCGACCGGAGCCTACATGACACGCTTGCCCGCGGCGAGCCCTGCTATGTGCTGACTCCGCGCCAGACGGGGAAGTCCTCTCTGGTGGCGCGCACCGCCGCCCGGCTCAGATCCGAGGGGTTCACTGTAGCGTGCATCGACCTCACCGCGATGGGACAGATCCTCAGCCCTGAGCAGTGGTATGCCGGGTTGCGGGCAGCTCTCGGGGAGCAGGTCGGGCTCGAGAGGTCCTTGTGCGAGCCTGCAGCGACCGGTACGGCCACTCCCCTCCAGATGTGGGTGAGCTTCCTCACCGAGGTCGTCCTGCCGCGCGCTCCAAAGGGCCTAGTCGTCTTCGTCGACGAGGTGGATGCCGTTCGCGTCCTGCCCTTTGCCGCGGACGGGTTCTTCAGCTCTGTCCGCGAGCTCTACAACCGTCGCTCCAGCGAGCCGAGGCTCTGCCGGCTCACTTTCTGCCTCCTGGGCGTGGCATCCCCTGATGAGATCATCAGCCAGCGCTACTCAACGCCGCTCAACGTCGGGCAGCGCATCGAGCTGCAGGATCTAGCCGAAGACCAGTGCGGGCCGCTTGAGCGGGGCCTCGGGGGAGGAGCCAGTGCGCACAGACTCATGCGGCGCATTCTCTTTTGGACGGCCGGGCACCCGTACCTCACCCAGAAGCTCTGCGCTGCGGTCACTGCGGATGCCAGGAGATCCGGGGCGCACCCATCGGTAGTGGACAAGACCTGCGTCGCCATGTTCCTGTCGTCGCGCGGGCGGGAGCGTGACCCCGATCTGGCCCACACCGGCGCTCGCCTCCTGAGCGCTGGCACGAACCCCGCCGGTGCGCTCGAGACGTACTGGGACATCCTCGCAGGTCGGCGAGTGGTCGCCTCGGACTCGCGCGAGGTGGCTAACGACCTTGTCCTGGCCGGGCTCTGTCGCGAGGTCGGGGGCGCCCTAGTGCCGCGCAACCGTATCTACCGCCGGGTGTTCGACGGTGCGTGGGTGAACGAACAGCTCGAGCGCGCCCACGGCTCGCCCGCCGGCAGGCGCGGCACCTCGCGTGACATCCCTCTGGGCGCCCCGCAGAGGGCCTCCAGCGCTGGGCGACAGAGGCGGCCCGAGGCGCTCGGGGGGGCCAAGGCGCTCTGGCGAGCCACCAAGATCGCGTTCCGCTACACGGCCCCAGTCGCTCTCGTTGGCGCCGTTGCGACCTGGCTAGCGCTGTGGTTCCTCTGGGTGAGGCCGGCCAGCGCCACGCTCGGCTCCCGTGACGAGCTGGTGTCCTCGGGCCTTCTCGGCTCATCGGTGCTGCTCGCCATGCAACTGGGGTGGAGTATAGCCGTGACCGTGGGTGCCGCACGGGCACATACCGACCCGGTGGTGCGGAGGCTGGCGTGTACAGATGGCGTGACGGCTGTGGCGGTGCTGCCGTTCGTCGCGCTCGCAGTCCCTGTTACGCTGCTAGCGGCGGGGCCGGCGGTCGTGGGGCTCCCCATGACCGTCGAGGGTTCTGGCTGGGTGGGGGTCCAGTGGCAGGCCAACACGAGCGCCGCATCGTACCTCTGGTTCACCACGTTCGCCGGTGCTGCCGCCGGGCTGATCCTCGTCGGCGGCCCCCGTGTCGCGCTGGCTGCGAGCTGCTGCGCGTGGGGCGCCTTCCAAGTGCTCTCGATCTGCACGGAGGTGCTTGCCTGGCTCAACACTGGTGTCCCCACCGGCGCGGTCTGGCTGGGCAATGTGCTGCTGGCGGCCGTAGCTGTGGCCGCGGTCGTACTCCACAACCGCAACGTAAGGCGCTTCGCGCGCGTGCAGGCACGCCAACCATAGCCCCCCCGGTGGGATCCCGGTCGCCACATGAGCGGGCCCGCATAGCGAGTGGCATCCTCCGCCGCATGGTTAGGGGATGGGCCCGGCTCGCCGTCGCCTTGTCGCGGGCGTCATCCATCGCCTCACCGGCCACTGCCCCACAACGCTCTGCATTGCCGCCCAACAGGCCCCGCCACCAGACTTGACAGAAGCCCTTCTTGTTAGCCAAGAGGGGCTTCTGCACTGCCTCTGATGCACAAGCGCCTGGTTCATGTGCCCTTAGGTCGCCCGTGCCGGGCCCGCCGCTCGGCCGTCACCGGGTGGGCGGTCCCGTGGGCTCACGCTATCGTGCAGTGCGAGGGGGCCGCCGCGCATCGCGAACTCCTGCGCGGTACTGCAAGGTGAGAGCCCCAGCCATGCGGGGCTCGCTGAGTGGTGTAGGCGCTGCCAGGAGCCGCCCACGGCGCCCGGTACCCGAGCTCGGAGGGCGATTGCGGCGGCCTGCGGAGTGTCGTGAGCGACGACCCGCCGCCAGCGGCGATCGCGTGGGCGAGCTCATCGTCAGCGCCTCCGCCACCCACACGTTCCTCGACGCCGCCAACGGCCTGCGCTCTGCGGGCAGGTTCACCCAGCCGCGGCGCCCCCTCCTTGGCAACGCCGACCGCCTCACCGGCAGCCACGCCGGCAGGTTGTGCACTGCCGAGCAGCCGCCCGCGCCACGCGGCAGCCAGTGGTCCTCGAGCAACACCCACATCCGGGTGAAGCGAGTCACACTCCAGGAGCTTCCTGCGGGGAGGATGCCGGAGAGGAAGGCGGCGGATAGGCGGGCAGGCGTCTCCGCCCGTGATCGCGGCCGAGCTGCTTCGCCGCCTGCCTGAGGAGCGGGATCGAGCGCCCGAAGACGCTCGATGACCTCCGGCACGCGTGCCTCCACCATGCCTTGGCCTCCGGCGCTCTCGCCGGTCGCGCTACTTCCGGCCCGCCTTCTCGTTGCGCAGGGCATCGAGCAGCGCTGGCAGGTAGCTCTCCGCTGGTTTCTCGTTGAAGTCCGCGAAGCACGGGATCCCAGACTGGGCGGCGATGTCCTCGAGCCGCTCGACGAGCGCGATGCGGGCGTCCACGTCGCCGTAGCCGAGCTGCACCTCGGCGTGCATCAGCGGGGCCCGGTCGTGCTGCACACGCAGGAGCAACTCCGGATCGTCCGCGACGGCCTTCTCCGCCCCGTCGAAGATCGCGTCATAGCGGGCGCACATTGCGGGGGTGAGGAACGTGCCGGCGTAGTTCCTGCTCCAGCAATGCGTGTCGAGCGTGTCGCCGGCGTCGGTGAGCGCCTTGTACATCGTGTCTATGTACACCCGCATCATCGGAGCCGCCGGGCCGTAGTAGGCGTCGACGTACTCGTCGATGCCCTTGTCGACATCGAAGTCCTGGTCCCACAGAAGCTTCGCGAGAAGGTACGTGCGCAGCTCCGCGAACTCGCTCCCGGGCTCGTAGGAGCCCTCCACGAAGATCCCTCTGGCGCCATGCCGGGTGAAGTACTGCATGTCGTGCTGCATCGAGAGCAAGTTCGGCCAAGGGGCGATGATGTTCTGGCACGGGATGCAGTAGTACCAGATCCAGAGCTCCGGCGCCATGGCCGCGAAAGCCTCGAACGAGGGCCCGACCGGGCCGCGGAAGTCGCCGTCGACGCAGTAGATGAGCTGCACGTTCGAGACAGGGCGGACCGTCTTGGGGGGATCCATCGAGTACCAGTAGACCAGCGTCGAGATGGTCTTGTCGGGGAAGTGGGCCGCGACCTGGTTCACGAAGCTGATGATCGTCGCGGCGTGGCCGCCCTCACGATCGTCGAGCGCCTTGCACTCCGGGCAGGTGCAGGGCTGACCGTTGTCCATCTGACTCACGTTCCAGCAGCGGGCTTCGGGCTGCTTCTTCATCGCCTCGCGCAGGCTCCCGACGACGACGTCGACGACGTCCGGATTGGAGAGGCAGAGCTGGGCCGGCTGGCGCTGACCATCCCACATCCCGAAGTACTCAGGGTGCATGGCGAAGTACTTGTCGGGCGGGCACAGGGGGAAGAACGTGTGGCACAGGCCATTGCCGGGGCTGTCGCGCGGACTGACCAAGTCGGCTGGCTCTTTGGTGGCCATGACGTTCAGCTTGTTGCGGACGCAGAAGTCGCGGTCGCCGCACTCGGCGTAGTAGACCTGCCGGTAGACAAACGCGGGAACCTGCGTATCGCCCTCGATGGCCGGGATCTCAATGTCCCGCGTCGACGGGATCCGGCTCACCGTCGTGGTGAACCAACGGCATCCGAGGTAGGTCTCCAGGAACGTGTAGACGCCGTACAGCGTCCCTCGCTCCGGCCCTCCCCCGATGATGAGATGCTTGCCCACGGTGCGGATGGTGAAGCCCTCGTTGCCGAGCCGGCCGAAGTTGACGCGCGCCCCGACCCGCTCGGCGTGGCGGCTGCGCCCGAGGATGATCTCATGCTTCGCGAGCGGCTGCTCGTCGGTCACGATCGGCAGCTCGGCGCCCGAGATCCGCCGGACCATGGCGCGCAGCTCGCGTGCCGCGCGCTGCTCATCCAGCGAGGGTCTGCAGGGGACGACGATCCGATAGTCGCTGTGACCGTTGGTCACGAGCCGCAGCGCCCCGGGCGCCTGACCGGCTCCGGCCGCCGCACACACCGCCGCGCACGCTAGGAGCCACGCTCCGGCCGAACCGCGCACGATCGATCCCGCCAGGCCCATCGCTGTACCCTCCATGCGGGGAGGACTCGCCTCGCGGGGGGCGGGCTCAAGCTGGCTGTGCCCCGCCATCCCGGCGCAACTGAGGCCCCGGACCCGCAACGCGGACCGGGCGGCGCCGCGTGGTTCCGTTGCGCGAGACGGGACACCTCCGCCGGGGCAACAGCTCAGACTTGGTGAGAGGGAAGTGTGTAGGGGCTATGAGGTGGCGGGGGATGTAAGGAGCCGGTGGCAGGCTTCGAGGGTCACGAGGCCGCGCACGGTCCAGGTGCCGAAGACGGTTCTGAGGATTGCCATCATGTCCGACCCCAGGACGTACGACCTCCGGCGCGTGTTCCGCGCTCCCCCGCCGGCTGGTGGCTCCTCGCCGCGGGCCTCTTGGCCACGGCGGTCTGAGGGCGACGACCGCCATCACACAGCCCATGTGGGAGCGGTACGCACTCAGGTGCCCCGAACAGCGGTCTCAGGTCGTCGCCCGTCGGCCCTTCGGAGGCTAGTCTTCTCGGCGAAGGAGGCGATGTGACGTGCAGTTGCCCTGCTTCGCGGTTCCCCTGGCGCTCCTGGCGCTGGCAGGCGCTGCCCTCGCACTGGTGTACGGCAGGGCTCGCTCGTACCAAAACGTGCTTGCTTGCTCGCGCGGCTCGGCGGTGCGAGCCTCTTTCGAGGGCCTCTGCTGTGGCGTGGCGTCCGGGCTTCTCGTCGGAGTGTGCCTCGCGCGGGGGCTGAGCGCCGCGACGTGGTGGGCCCTCCTGGCGGGCCTCGCCACGGCCGTCGCAGCCGACGTTTGGAGCGCGATGCGGTGGGTGCAGCAACGGGGCCTCGAGCGGGGCGCGGCGGCCCCTCTCGCATGGAGCGCCCTCGGTCGATGGGTCACCGCCGCTGGTCTCGTCGCCGCCGCACTAGGCCTCGCCGCGCTTGTCGTGGCCTGGGCCATAGTGGTGACGAGCTACCCGTAGGCTCCGCCGGGGAGCGGAAGGAGCGCTTCTCGCGCGATAGGTCCGCGAGCCCGGATGCGTGGACGGCGACGTCGGTCGCTGCGGCGACCAACCGGAGCCTCGTTGCGCCGCACGTCGGGCAGCGCCGTCTGCCTGACCTCTATCCCGTCCTCGGCGAGCGCGCAGCCGACGCGGCCCTCGAGCCTGGCGACCAATACTGGCTCCTGGCCGGCGCAGGCCGACGGATCGCCGGGCCCACCCCGTTTCGCATCCCGACCGAGGCGGAGCGCACGTAGTGGCTCTCGCCCCACGTATGTGTCGCCGCGCGTGTCGGCTCAACGGAGCTTCGGCTGGCCCAAGCCACGTGAACGCTGCTCCCGGTCGCCCCCGTCCCCATGCGGTACAGGTCGGCCCCCGCCGTCACGCTCCTGCGGGTCGTCTGTGCCGCCCGCGCGCTGAGAGGATCCAGCGCTCCTCTAGGTACTCGCCCACGGCATGGTCAATAGCCTCAGAACACGCCCCCGCTGCTTTGGCTGGATGCAGAGCCCTCTCATCAGTTGCGAGAGGGCTTTGCCCGTACTATGGGTGCACTATGATGTGTCTTAGTTGGCTCCTTCGTGTCTTGGTGCCGCCGCTGTGGCCTCTATCGTGGGGCGGACGCCGTTACCAGGTCCCTGCAGCCTCCGCGATGCTCTCGGGCCATGGAGGCTCCGATGAGCCGACGGTCCGCGAGGAGCAGAGCGTATCCGGCCGTCGCGGCGATACGCGCCCGCGCGCCCCGTGGCCTGCCGAGCGAGAACGGGCCTCGGGGGACCACGCCCGGCCCGCCAGGCGCCCCAGGCTCGGCTTGCGAGGAGGAGGACACCGGGGGAGAGCACGGAAGTCCGTGATGCCCCGTTGCAGAAGACCAGGAGGCAGCCCATGCCCAGCGCACGCTCGGCGGTACGCCTGTCCGGCCCGCTCCTCACGTCCGTCCTTATGTTGGCCGGTCTGCCCGCGGCGACGGTCGCCGCGGAGGCTGTCAGTGTGCGCGAGTTCGGCGCCGTGGGTGACGGCCAGGCGGACGATACGGAGGCCTTCCGAAGCGCCCTCGCGGCGGCAGCGCAGCTCCCCACCGGGCGTAGCGTCGAGGTCCCGCCCGGCGCCTACAGGATCACGGGCCCGCTGACGGTCGAGAGCACCCTCCTCGCGGGTCTCGCGGCGGGCGGCTGGCCGGCGGACACCCGCCCGCTCCCCACGCTGGTCGTGGATGTCCCCGCGCCGCTGCCGTGCATCATGGCCGGGACGGGCGCCTCCCTCCATGGCCTGTGTTTCGACTTCCCATACGGGGGCGACCCCACGCGTGAGTTCGGCCCGTGCGTCCAGCTCTCCGGGGGCGGGGTCTCGCTAACGAACTTGCTGCTCCACAACCCCACCGAGGGCATCATGTGGGATGGCGCCGCCAACATCGGTCGGCTCAACATCGAGAACGTCTTCGTCGTCAACGCGCGCAAGTGCGGGGTGTACGTTGCCCGCACCTTCGACGTGGCGACTCTGAGGAACGTCGAGGTCTGGAACTACGTGCCGGACCTAGTCAACACGTGCACGGGCTTCCGCCTCGGCCACAACGATGAGATCCGGCTCTCCCACTGCGCCGTCGTCCAAGCCGCGATCGGCTTCCACTTCGTCGAGACCGAGCTCCCTGACGGGGGAACGGGCTCGGTGTGGGGCGGCATGGACAACTGCACAGTGGACTTCTCTGGCACGGGCATCAAGGTCGACGCCGCCAGCATCCTGCGCATCAGCGGAGGGAGCATCTGGGCACACCACTTCGGCGTGGTGGTGAGCGGGCGGAGCAGCGTCATCCTGACCGGCGCCGACGTCCGGGCGAACGGGGGCCACGGTCTCCACGTGCTGGACTGCGACAGCGTCACGGTCAGCGGCTGCCTCTTCAGGAAGAACGGTACCGAGTGGCCCGATGCCGCCAAAGTGCGACTCGACGGGGGCCGTAGCGTCCTCATCAGTGGCTGCACATTCGACGACACGAGCGCCGGCATCCACGTCGGACCGGGGGCCACTCGGTTCTCCATCACGGGCAACGTGTTCCCCGAGATGACCTATCCGGCGATCACCGATGAGTCACCCGCGGACGCGGCCAAGGTGGTGGCCAACAACCTTGGGGCGGGGTGAGTGCGGTACCCGCGTCGCGCCGGCAGCCCGCGCCCTACGCCGCGGACACCCGACCCGGGTGGCGAACCGCGAGGTGTCGCCGACGGGGAGCCTTCGCTTTGCCGCTCTGCTCGGGGCGCTCGCCCTGGGTGCCTGCGTGGGGGACAGCGCGGGCGCGGGCGTCGCCGCGGAGGCACGGGCTCTCGCGGAGCGCCTGCCGCGGGCCTCGATGACGACCCCGCCACGGGCGCCAGTCTCCGAGTACCCCATCCACGAGGACGGCGGCATCGTCTACGACCCGCTCCGCCGCGAGGCGGAGTCCACCGGGCAGCTCCGCCGCTACGCCAAGGTCCCGTCCACCCCGGTCGGCGTCGCTCTCGGGCCCTACCGCCTTAGGGCCGCGGTGCCGCGTAGCGCGCGGGCCTACGACGTGGTCCCCATCGACTACGAGCTGAGCTGGCGCCCGTCTGCCGAGGCCACGTTCCCGGTGGCGGTGGAGGCCGTGGCATTCGAGGAGGAGGGACGCCGCCGCGGACGGCCCGCGTGCGACCTGGCCCTCCCGGGGAGGATCGACCTGGCGGTCGAGTACCTCGGCTCGGTCACCGCGCACCTGGACCCGGGGCCCAAGCAGCGCATCACGCCTGACCTCTCCGACAAGCCGGGCAGCTACCCGGGCTTCCGTTGCGGGCCGTTGGCCCGGTCGGGCGTGGTGGAGGCGGGTGACCTGGTGTGGTACCGGGTCTGCATCACGAACACCGGGAACACGATCCTCGATGCGGAGGGCCTGGGTGGGTGCCTACTGTACCCTCGGCTCCTCCGCCGTGGTGCGAGCGGGGCATACGAACCGGCCGGCGAGTCCTACAACCTCTACGTTCGCGACCTCGAGTACCTCTACCCCGGCGAGTCCCACGACCTGTGGCTGCACTGCACGGGGTCGGTGCCGGGCTTCGCCGAGCCTCCCGGCGCCCCCACGCCCCAGGGCTTCGGGGTCGTGCCCGGTGACTACCGCCTCCAGCTCCGGCTGATCTACCGGCACTACGGCGATGCCGACCCCTTCCGTAACATCTGGGAGGGCGCGACGGGGTTCGTCTGGGAGATGCCCTTCACCGTCGAGGAGCGCGCCCGACAGGCGCCCGTCCTTCCCGGCGAGACCGTGCTCACCGACGGCCCGGCCCCGGACAAGCTCACGCGGTTCATCCACACTTTCGAGGAGTTCATGACCGCCTTCGACTGCCACATCAGCCCTACGGCTGATGGAGCGAGGCGGGTGCGCGGCCGGCTCCATCTCCAGGTGGCGCCATGGACGCGCGAGGTGGTGCTGCGGCTGGTCCAGGGCAGCCCTTCGCGCGTGGCGGACGCCGCCGCTCCGCTCCGAGTCAGTCTGGCCGGCCTGCGCCTCCGCCGCAACGATGCCACCGCCTTCACGATCCGGCGAGACGGTCGTGTGGTGCCCGTGGTCGAGTCGCAGACCATGGCCGACATGCGGACGAACGTCCAGCTCGGACCCTACCCCGGGCGGCACATCGCCGAGCGCCTCCGCGAGATGGCCGAATGCGGGATCAACGTCGTGGCCACGACGAGCATGCCCTGGCTCTACAACGACATGCACGGCACGCCCTCGAACTACCAGGGCGACGCGTGGAAGTACGTCCTCGACGTGGCTCGCGACCAGGGCATGGGCGTCGAGGGCTGGGGCACCTACCCCTTCGATCGCTCGACCTGCGGCCCGATTGCCGAGTGGCTGACGGGACGCCCGGCGGGCCTGACCCAGTTCGCCCTGGGAGGGGCCTGCGTAAGCCACGCCGACCCCGCCCTCCCCGCCGCCAACGCCGCTCTCTGGCTCTACCAGTTCCGTCGGTGGGGCGACCTCTACTACGAGAACGCCCGCGGCGAGGTGCCCATCAGCGTCGAAGACACGCGCGGCTGGATGCGGCAGGACGTCAACATCCGCTACCCGATGGGGCCCCAGACCGTGGCCGTGTTCCGCGAATGGCTGAGGCTCAAGTACGGAGACATCGCGACGCTCAACCAGGCCTGGGGGACGGCCTTCGCCGACTTCGAGGCCATCGATCCCGAGCGCGATCAGGTCCGCAACCAGTTCGGCCACCTCTGGGAGTACACGGACCCGGCCAACCCCTTCCACGACTGGAGCACGGCCGTCACCGATCTCGACGTGTTCCGCTCCGAGCTCCGGCTCGCCAACTACGCCGACACCCTCGCTTTGGTGCGCGAGGCGATCCCCGGCGCGGTCGTCGCCCTGCGCACCGAGGGCGCCAACGTGCTCGTGGCCGGCCTCGATCCGGCCGACCCGAACCCCCACGTCCGTCACGCCTATCTCAGCCAGAGGCGGTGTGGCGCGATCGCCGAGCTGCTGGGCGAGGCCGGCACCGTCCGTGTCCACTCGGACTACACGACGATCCCCTACACCCCGACGGAGCTGCGCCGCTTCGTCCATGCTGCGGTCGCCCAGGGCATCACGCCTGCCTACTTCCCCCAGTTCGACAACATGCGCGACATCGCCGTCAACGCGCGGTACGGCACAGACTACCAGGTGCACTACAACCTCCCGGAGCCACGCAAGGGCTACATGATGCACTGCCTCACGGCGGCCTACCCCTGGCTGGCGGTCACCTACGAGGAGGGCGGCATCCCCGGCATCCTGTGGGAGGACTACCAGTGCGACGGCTTCGCGACAGAGACGCAGAAGCGCGAGATGCGGCTGTTCGCCGCCGAGCTGGGCCGGGTGGTCGAGGCGGGGCAGTCCCTGGATGCGGCACCAGACGACGCGGCCTGGCGTGCGCGCGCGACGCCCCTCAGAGCCTACCGCACCCGCTGAGCGACGATGCCGGGGCAGTTGGCCACGCTGAAGCCGGACGCCCGCTACGTGGGAGGTGGCCCCGTCCGTAGTGGAAGGTGGAGATGTCGGCTGGTCGGCTCGTCGTTCGCGCGACGTCCTCCTGGGCGGCGACCTCGCGACGATTGAGGGCGGCTCTGAGCATCCGGAGGTCTCGGTAGCCGAGGATCTTCCGGAAGCTCCTCTCGGCCTCCAGTCCGGGGCCGCCGCCCAGCGCAGCGCCATCGCCCCGTTGCGCCACCGACCTGTGGGCGTGCAAGTGGTGCAACTACGCAGAGCTGTGCGGGAGGCGGAAGCCAGCCTTCTCGTCCTTGTGAGCACCGGCGTCCCCGGGGGCCCATCGCGGTTCGGGACGTGTTGCTTGCCTGTCTCCGGGGCTCTGAAACGGACACTAAGGTCGGCCAACGACAAGTGGAACTCCCACCCGACGACGGCCAACATCGGCGGGGACAGCTACCGGTTCCGCCAGTCAGCGAAGAGGCCGCGCCCAAGAGAGCCAGAGCAAGCCCCAACGCCACACCGCCCCCGGCGGCCTATGCCAGCGACGGGTGGGCCCGCTCTGCTCGCCTACCTGAGCCCACTTCGCTCTCCGACTACCAGGGTTCCGGCGGAGATTCCCTTATGGCCGAGTGAAGGTGGTTCGTGCGAGCATGACGGAGCGCGGTGAAGTCTTGTTCTGCGCGACTCTCTCGGACTTCGCCGGGCATTACGGGTTCGTGCCTCGATTGTGCCAAGCCTATCGCCCGCAGACCAAGAGCAGAGTCGAATCCGGGGTGGGGTGTGCGAAGAGGAACGTCTTGTGTGGGCCGAGGGCGCCGTCTTTGGACGGTCTGCGGGGGCAGCTACGGGAGTGGATCGTGACGGTGGCTCATCGGCGGGCTGTCCCCAACTCCTCTGTTCTTCCGACTTCGCCCGCCTTTCGCAGGAAGGCCTGTCAGGCTATCCCCAGCTCTGCCATCAGTTCCCTTCTGCCTTTCCCGTAGTTCTCGTTGCCCTTGGTGATGTTGCTCTCGCCGCACCCATCCCACCAGGCGGAGGGGGACACGCTGCCCTCTCGCTTGCAGATGTCCTGTGTCGTCGGGATCCTCTCGAAGATGAGCCGGAGAAGATCTCTCGCCCCCATGCTGCTCCCGAACTGCAACCCGAGCACCTGGAGCATGTCAAGGTCCCGCTTCTCGTTGGACAGCCCGCCGGAGCCCAGCACATTGACACACGCGTTCAACTCAGGTACTCGCGCGGGACATGGCGCGCACATCATCCAGTCCGCGCTCCGTGCCATCGTGATTCGGATCTCAGGTTTCGCCGTGAGGATCAACTGCAGCAGGTCAGGGAGATTGTCGGGCTTGAAGGGGGGACGTACACCCCCGCCATACTGACAGACCGCGCAGAGGAGGATATGGGGGCGGATGGTGACCTCCTCGGCCGCGAGCAAGGCCTTCACGGACCTCTGCTTCTCCCTCTCCATTTCCTCCTCGCCTCGCGGCGGAATGATGGCGTTGATCCCCTTCTTAAGACCCTTCTCGTAGAACCCCCTCTTGGCGTTCGCGCAGCCCTTCCACCCGTCGGCCGTGACGATGTCGTAGCCGCATATCCCAGACACCGAGGGGACGTGCTTCACCAATGCGCCAAAGGCCATCCGCGCGGGGAGCGTGATGCCCGGGGCCCAGTTCATCCTCTGCAGGATATCCAGGTCCCGCTTCCTGTTGAAATCGGCGCCCTCGGGCGTGTCGTCCTCGGTGCCGGGGTCCTGATACAGGTAGACATCCCCAGCGTTGCACACGATGGTGATCGGCATGTCCGGATGCTCTCGCACGGCCTGCCTAATGCGGTTGACTGGCCCATCGGGGCGTGCAGAGCCCTCTTCGCCGATCGAGCAGACGACACAGAGCAGTTCATAGGGCCTCACGGTCAACAACCGGCGACCCCGCTCTGCGTCCAGTTTGGTCCGCACCTCCTGTGCGTTGCCATCCCCGTTGATGCTCGACAGAGTAGCCCCAACACACGCGGTCGTCAGGAATCCCCGGCGGTCCATGCGGTTCCCTCCCTTGTGACGAATCTAGCCCCAAACGGCCCTTTGGCCAACCAGGCCGATCAGCGTCCCACCATCCGCCCGCGGGTGGATGGTACCGCCCTATCAGGCCTCTCCGCACAACCTTCGCTCGGCGGAGCCGGCACTGCTACAGCCCCAATTGCGGGGACCTATCCGGGCTCTGCCGCATGCCCGTTAGCCGTAGGCCCCGTGCTCCCGCACGAGCTCCATGACCCGGCAGTACCGGGCAAACCCTACGTTGTCGGGCACTGAGTGGTCGGAGTGGTAGATGTAGCCGCCCGCCACTCTGGCCACCGGGATCTTCCGGGCAATCTCCCGCTCGATGGCAGAGGGGTCAGGATCGGCCATGGCGCGGACGTCGATGCCACCCATGAAACAGAGCTGGTCGCCGAACTGCCGCTTGAGCTCAACGACGTCCATGCCCGCCTTGCTCTCCAGCGGGTTGAGGCACGTGAGTCCGGCCTCGATGAGGAGGGGCACGAACTCGCGCACGTTCCCGCAGCTGTGGAGGATGGCGGGCAGGTCGTGCTCACGGAACGTCTCGTACATCCGCTTCTGGGGCGCGAACTCGCACTCACGGAACACGGCGGGCGAGAAGAAAGTCCCGTTGCGGTACCCCATATCGTTGGCGACCAAAGCTCCGTCGAACTCGAACCCGCGGGCGATCATCTCATGGAAGCCACGCAATACCAGATCCATCAGCGTGTCCATCATGTCTCTGACCCACCCGCGGTCGTGCGCCATAGCGACCAGCATCGTTTCGGCACCGATGATGCGCTGGAGCCAGTCGTAGCCGATGTGGGCGAAGTAGCACACGAACCGGCCCTCCTGGCGGAGGGCCCGGTTGGCCGCCAGAGCGGCGCCCCAGTCCACGCGGGTGTCGTTCCACGCCAGGCGGTGCTTGTGCTCCCCCCACTGCTCGGGCGAGTTGATGGTGAACTCGAGCATCTGTGGGATGGACTCGTGGTCGGTGAACGCACGGGAGACCACGCCGAGGGAGTTGCGCGTGATGCTCCAGTTGTCGCGCCGCTCGATGACCTCCTCGGGGAACTGCAGGGAAACGTCCGGCCCCTGGTGCGCGAACTCGTAGCCGAAGTGGCCATCGGGTGATTGGTCGGTTGGGAGGCCTTCGCGGTGCCATCGGGCCACCGTAGGCGCCCAGACCGAGTCCTGGATGGGGACGCGGTCGGCTTCCTGGTGGCTGAGAACCATGCGGACGCGCTGGCGGGAAGTCATAGGGCGGCGGCTTCGCCGCCAACGGCCGGCGCCCCTACGGGTGGTGAGAGCTCAGACTTGGTGAGGGTCTTGGGAGGTACGGTGGGGCTTGGTCTCGTGGAGGTGCGTCATGCTGGTCACGACACCGCACGGAAGGTCAGGCATCGGGTCCCTCCTCCAGTGCATAGGCCACGGCCTCTTCCAGCGTCATGGCCTCGCCGTCCGCCCACGACCCGGTCAAAGCCTCGTCCCCCATGCTGGTGCGTAGCGAGGCGACGACGGCGTCATGCTCGACTCGCTCACGCGGCGACCGCCACACCGAGGTCCCTGAGCGACGCGAAAGTGCCGGGCTCGTCGGGATGCCGCAGTTCACCCTCTGCAGGAACATAGCCATCTCGAAGGGAGGGCTCCGGGGCCGCAGGACCCATCACCCACATAACCGATATGCGGCGAAGCCCCCACCCGGTACCCAGCAGCCCGGGCCCCCTACTGTCCCGGAAAAGGGGTGCAGTCCACTCGCTCCCGGCCCTGCTTGCGTGGACTGCAGGTCTTGCGCGTCGAACGAAGTGGCCATGCCTGGCACCCCCTTGTCGCACTCCGCCGGGCGACGGCCGCTCACACGAGTAAGGGTGACCAGTCCGGGGCCCTTCCCTCCCCGAGGCATGTCTCGGCGCCGTCGTTGGCCCGCATAACCACCAGCGTACAAGAGCTGTCCCCGTAGCCCAAGAGCTCGCGTTCGAACACCAGGTGTGCGCCGTCGGGGGACCACCGAGGATGCCGATCCTCCGCCTCGCCGCCGCTTGTCAGTCGTGTCCTGTCCTGTGTTGATCGGCCGTCACTGGCGACCCGGGCCACCCATACCCCGCCAGCGTGCGCATACGCCATGGCCTCTCCTGTGGGCTCCCACGAAGGGTCGTTGCCCGGGATCAGGAACCACGGCTCACCCCCTCCGGCCGGCATGACGTAGATCCCGGCGGGACACGCGAGGGAGCGGCGGAAGGCGATCAGCTCGCCGTTAGGCGACCATGAGGGGGCGTAGTCCATGGCGCGGCCCGTCGTGAGGGCCCGCTCGGCCCGGCACTCGACGTTGACGGTGAACAGCCTGTCGCCGGTTGCGTTGCTTCGGCTGAACGCGACGTGCCGGCCGCACGGAGACCAGTCGGGGAACTCATCATCGACACTTCCGGTTGGCGTTAGCCGCTCCTCTCCCGTACCGTCGGACGCCACAACATAGAGGGTCGCGTAGTGGTTCCGCCGCGCCGCGAAGCACAGCCTTGCTCCGTCGGGGCTCCAGGCCGGCCAACCATCGTCGCCGTGGGGGCCTCGCGTCACCTGGCGTACGTCCGAACCGTCCGGGGCCACTGTCAGGATGCGGTACCCTAGCCCCGCAACACGCCCGCTATAGGCAATGCGCGCGCGCTCCATGGCTCCACTGCCTCTCTGGACGCCGACGACCTCGCAGCAGTCTGCACGAGCGAGGCACCGAGCATCCTGAGCATAGATGGTCTCTTGGAGCCGTCAACCATTTTGACATTCCCAAGTCACAGTTTGCGCGGGGCAGCCCGGATGACTCAGCTCGCGCGCTATGGGCGTCTCGGTCGCACATGGCGTGCTGGGTGGACCGGGATGGCCGGCGCGCTTGGCGATCGCCGCCTCGCGGCCGCTCGCCCTTGCCCGCTGCTCAACCGGAAGCGCTTCCGTCGCTCGCAGCGTTGGGACTCGCTGCAGGAGCCACGCGCGGGAGGGCGAATCTACTGACGCTTCTCGTGCGTGGCAGCCCTCGCTCCACTGTGGCGCATAGGTGGCGATGCACTTGCGAAGCGTCCTGACGATGGGGACGTTCCTTAGCGTGAGGCGCCGGGAATGTGCTGGGCTCAGCCGTGCGCAACTGGCGCGGTCGCTCACTTCGGCTCCGGGGCGCAGACCCGAGGTCAGCCCCGCGACCGTACGGCACTGGTGGGCGTCCGCCAGCGGCAGCCGCGGCACGTGCGCTGCCGCGGGGGGAGTACAGCGGTGAGGCCCTCCCTGGAGATGGGTGCGTTCATCCGCGTGTGGCGCCGTGAGCTGGCGGGGCTGAGCCGCGAGCAGCTCGCGCGGGCCATCACGCTGCCCGGCGGCCCGTGCCGGACCGTCACTGCTGCGACGGTTCGCCATTGGGAGGAGGGGCAGCCACCGCAGACCTCTGAGGAGCTCGAGGCGCTTCTGACGACGATGGGGCGGCACGGCCTCTCGGTCGGTGATCTTGCCGAAGTGAAGCGCTCGGTCTTCGCGGCCCTGTGCGATCGCCAGTACCCAGCGATGTTCGAGCGGGGCAGCCTCTCCGATCGGCTCGATGTCGACGAGCGCGTGGAGCGCCTCGTGGCCAAGGATCTCGCCGCCCCCGGCAGCATCAGCATCGTGCGTCTCCTGGCCGCCATGGATGACCTTCGCGAGACCGTGGAGGTCCGCGGGGAGTGTCTCAATGAGGCCCACGCGCTGCGGCAGCTCCGCGCGCTTACGATGCTCTACTTCGCCATGTCGCGCCGCGCCTGGTGGATGGGTCTGCACTCGCCGCGCATCGCCTCCTACTGGGGTCGCTGCGCCGACCTGGCCGACGTGGCCTTCGGGCACCACGGCCTCGAGCACACAGCCTGCCAGATGTCGGTCGCGCGGATTCGCACCGAAGAGGCGTTCGACCGGCACCACTGCGGGCAGGGCTCGCGCTGGGCACGTGAGGCGCTACGCCGGGCGGAAGATGCGTTCCACCACGACAGCCCAGTGGTGGGAGCAACCTGGTTCTTCGCTGCCCTACACTGCCTGGGTGAGGAACCCGGTGTCGAGCTAGACCCCTTCCGGCGCCGCATCGCCGCGATGCTAGCGGAGATCGAGCGGCACGGCGACCATTCGCGATGGATAGAGGCCCATGTCCACCTGGCCTGGGCCACGATAGGGGCTGGCCAGTGGGAGACTGCCGAGGCGGCGGTGCGGGTCATGGATGTCGTCTCGGGCTCTACCCTGGACGGCCGGGTCATCCCGCTGGTTACGCGAGGGGCGCTGGCCTATGCCCGCGGCGATGCGAACGACGGGGAGCGCCTGTTCGCCCAGGGCCTGGAAGCCCTCGAGGCGGCCGGAGCCGGCACGGACTGGTACGCCCACACCAGGGCTCGCTTCCGGGAGGCCCACGAGCAGAGCGGAAGGCGGGGCCGCCGGGTCTTCCCTCCCCCGTTGGCGGAGCCCAGCGGCGGCGCGCGTACGAAGGCCTGATGGCGGAACGCGAAGCGCACGGGCTACTCGTCCCGAAGCTCGCTAGACCCTCCTCGTTGTCAACGGCGGCACCGCCCACGCCGGCTGGTACGCTGACGACTCGCCGTAGAGGGTGCGCAGCGGGCAGGAAATGCCAGACTGCATCCTGCGCTTGACCGCGTCCACTGGGGGTGACGCGCGTGCGCGCCGACCTGGCGATGGGGACGTTCGTCCGCGTATGGCGGCGCGAGTGGGCCAGGTTCAGTAGGGCTCAGCTCGCGCTCGCTCACTTCGGCCCTGCGCGGACAGCTCGAGGTAGGCCCGGCGACGGTGAGGCACTGGGAGGAGGGGCCGCCTGCCAGGACGAGCGCCGAACTCGACGCGCTGCTTCGCGTGATGCGGCGTGGCCGGCTCACGGACACGGAGATCACGGACTTCCGCAAGACACTCTGCGCCGCGTCAGCGGCGCACCAGTGCCCGGGCCTGTTCGACACCGGGAGGCCCGCCCAGCTCCCTGACTGTCGAGGGGGCCGCCGAGGCCGTGCTCGAACGCGACGGCACGCGCTCGGCGCACAGCCCTTCCGGGCGGGCGTCCACAGATGCCGCGCTGCTGGGGAGCGGCCGCGCTACAGGGACGCCGGGCCTCGGCGGGATGGCTCCAAGAACACACACCACTGCCCACCCACACCGAGTGGTGCCCCGGCCCGGCCTATCTGTCCGGTGCCGTCCAGCGCGAATGTTTGACCCCAGGAAGTCAAATCCATTCCCCAACGGCGCGGCCCCTGGTATCAGGTCCTCAACCTATCCCATAGCAGCGTTGCCGCTGTGCAGAGACGGACGCAGACAGAGGCTGGAAGGAGGTGCGGACAATAGCGATTGTGTGGGAGCCCTGCGATGCTTTTTCCTGGGTCACATCGCATCCTCACGGCACGGGCGGATGGGTCTGTCTACGGCAGCGCTGGCAGAGAGGGATGGGGCCCCCCAGGGATCCGGACTTCGCGGCGTTGGCAGTTGGTGTGGCCGCCTGCCGTGTGCGCAGACGGTAGTGTCGAGTTTGGGGAGGGAATGCAGTGCGCAGATCATTGCTCTTTGCCGCTCTCGCTGTGCTGCTTACGTGCGGCACGTCGTGGGCCAGCATGTCGTCGTACTACGACACGCGACTTGACGTTCAGCAGACCGTCACACCGGAGGGCCCCAACTGGCGGTACACGTTCGCGTTCGTGAACACCGACAGCCAGGCGCTCTGGCATTTCGCGGTCTACACCGAGGACTGGTTGAAGGATACCGGGCAAACGCCGCTCGCGGTTCAGGGCCGCGGCACCTTGTGGTACTGCAAGCTCAACTATCACTTCGCTGACTGCCCCCCTGAGTATGACGCGCGGAACATCGTGCCAGAGCTCGTCACGTGTGCCGATTCCTGGGTGAAGGATCCGTCGAAGCGCGGCGACAGTGCTAATGCCGTGAAACCCCTGGAGACGGGCTACAACTTCTCGTTCGTCGCCTCCTGGCACGACCTAGGCCCGAAGTTCTACTGCTACGAGGTCGGCCAAGTCTGGGCTCCGGATGATGGCAAGGTCAGCGCCTACGGCTGGACCGATGCCGCCCCCGGCCTTCCCGCGTTCGCCCTGACCGCGGCGGCGCCGCTGGCGGGCTTGCTGGTGCGCCTCCGTCGGCAACGCTGAATCTGGGGGGCCTAGCCCGAGCCCCGGTGGGCCCTACGCGGGCTCCGGGGCTCGCGCTCAGGTGGCATGGGCGTGCGCAGCGCCCACATGGAGTAGAGAGGTGAAGCGAATGCGCCACGTATCGCCCGCATTGCTCTTGCTGTTAGGCCTCGTCTGCGTCGTGGCTTTGTGGGGCTGCGGGCAGAACCTGCAAACGCCATCGCAAGACGGGTTCGGTAACAACGTCGTCGTGTCGAACGGGCCGACACCGGATCAGAGCACTTCGGGACCGACTTCCGACACCCCGGCCGTGACGGTCGAGGGGAAGCCCCCGCCGCCGCCGCCGCCCGTCGTCCCGACGCCCGAACGTATCGCGTTCGCAAGATCAGTGACCGTCAAGGGCAAGACGACGACACAGGCCATCCACACTATGTGGACCAACGGCACAGACGTGAAGCAGCTCACGACCTCGGCGTACTACGCCTACGGTCCAACCTGGTCGCCCGACGGACAGAAGATCTGCTACACGTGCCAGCGCACCAACCTGTACACCATGAACAACGACGGCACCGACCAGCAGCTACTCCTCTCGTCCCTGATCGACAACAACAAGACCGAATGGGCGGATTGGGGGCACAACGCCGGGAGCCCCGAGATCGCGTATGCCGACGACTCCATGATCTTGCTCTACCCCAACCCCGTTGAGCCACCGGGGCTACCGCGGCTGACCGACATGAGCTACCACTCGCCCACCTGGTCGCCCGATGGCCAGGTCCTCGCGATGGCCGGCAAGAGCAGCAGCGTGACCCCGCCGGACACGACTTGGTCGATCTACGTCCTCGCCAAGCCGTTCACGTTCCTGACCGAGCCGATCTACTACGGGGATCCTTACCGGATTCAGGTTCTCACCCCCGGCTGGCAGCCCGACTGGTGTCGCGCCGACGACAACGGCCTCAGCAAGCTCGCCTACTCGTGGGGTGGCGACCTGTTCACGGTCGAGGTCTACACCGCGACCGGCATGGTCGTCGACGGCGCGAGCCCCGTGCAACTGACCAACACGCCGACGCTCACCGAGGAGCAGCCGTCGTGGTCGCCTGACGGCACACGACTTGCCTTCCAGGAGGGCGGGCACATCAAGACTCTCGACATCGCGGCCGGGGTCACGACCGACCTCGGCGTGGGGACCAACCCGGCCTGGTCGCCGAGTGTGTTCTGACGCCGCGTCAGCGGCCAGTGAGGGCGGAGCGCGAACGAGGGAAGCGCGGGCCGCTGTGGTGCGCGCTTCCAACGGGCGCGACACGATGTGTCGTGCGCTAAGTCACGAGCAGTCCTAGGAGATGGGGAACGATGGAGAGGATACGGGGAAGTGTCTCGGTAGTTGTCGTCTTGGGCTGTGCGATCGCGGCTATGGGTTCGACTGTGCCAGCGTTCGCCCAGACCCCGCCGGCCGGCAGTGACATCAGCACGTCGATCGTCTTCGACAGCAACCTAGACCTGACCGAGGCGAACTACACCGGGAATGTGTACCGCATCGTTGGCTCGAATATCACCGTCGACGGCAATGGGTACACCATCATCGCGCCGGACGCGCAGTGCGGCATCGTGGTCATGGGCAGCTGGGTGACCATCAAGAACCTCACCGTGATAGCGGCGGTACGAGGCATGGACGTCGGCGGCGCCGGGAACAACCTGATCGAGAACTGCCGGTTCTCCATCACCCTGCGCCAGGGCGGCGACCACGGCGGCATGTGCATCGGATGGGGCACCAGCGGGAACACGGTCAGAGGGTGCACCGTCCTGGCTGGCAGCGTCGGAGGCATCGCAGTCATCGACGCTCAGGATACCGTCCTGGAGGGCAACGACTGCAGCGGCTGCAACATCGGCATTGGGCTCTGCGGAGCCGCGCACACGACTGTGTCAGGCAACCTCTGCCGAGGCTGCCAAGGGCCCACCGGTGCCGGCATTGCGCTTGATCGCTGGGCCGGTTCTGGGTGTGCCGACACCGTGATAGACGGCAATGACTGCTCCGGGTCAGGGACCGGTATCTGGGCCAAGTACGCGACCAACACGACGATCTCCAACAACCGGTTGGGGCCGACCGTGAACTGCGCCATCAACCTGTGGTCCTGCCTGGCGACGACGAACTTTGCGCGCCTCGGCAGCCTCAACGGCAACGACTTCGCAGGGGCGGGCATCGCTCTCGGCCTGTCCGATGAGACGGGCTTAACACTAAAGGACCTCGACTTCACAGGGTTCAGCGACCTAGGCAGGGTACTCTCCCTGGTCCGATGCGCGGACATGACCGTGCGCAACATCCGCGCCACGCCCAAGAGCGGCGGGGTCTACGTGGAAGGCGGAGCCGGCAACGTCATCGAGGACTGCACGTTCGAGTTTGCTCAGCCGCCAGGCTGGGGCGGCCTGTGCATGGCGGCGAGCAGCGACAACACCGTACGGCGATGCGGTCTGGCGCGCGGCGGCATCTACGTGACCAGAGGGGCGGGGAGCGCCCAGGGCAACAGCCTGGAGGGCAATGACTGCAGCAACTGCACCTACGGCATCTGGCTGGCAGGCGCTGAAGACACCCGCGTAATAGGCAACGACTGCAGCAAAGCGACCAACACGGGGATCTGGATACACTCGTGGCAGTCCGACAGACCTTGCGTCGACACGCTTGTTGACGGCAATGACTGCTCCGGGTCGGGCACTGGCGTCTGGGTCCAGTACGGGACGGGTACGACGATCTGCAACAACCGGTTGGGGCCGACCGTGAACTGTGCCATCAACCTGTGGTCGTGCCTGGCGACGACGAACTTCGCGGGCCTCGGCAACCTCAACGGCAACGACTTCACAGGCGCAGGCACCGTTCTCGGTCTGAGCTATGAGACCGGCCCAACGCTAGAGAACCTGGACTTCACACGCTTCGCCGACACAGGTGGCACACTCTCCTTGGTCTCATGCTCGAACATGACCGTGCGGAACATCCAAGGCAAGCCTAAGAGGTGCGCGCTCTACGTGCAAGGCGGAGGCGGCAACCTCATCGAGGACTGCACGTTTGATCTCCCGGACCCGCAAGCGGCCTGGGGCCTCTACATGACGGCGAGCAACGACAATACCGTTCGGCGATGCGGACTGGCGCGCGGGGGTGTCTACCTGACGGGAGGGGCAGGGACCGCCCGGGGCAACAGCCTGGAGGACAATGACTGCAGCAACTGCAGAGACCAGGGCATCTGGTTGGCAGGCGCGGCGGGAACGCGCGTGGTCGGCAACGATTGCAGGAACACAGCAAACTATGGAATGTGCCTCCAGGGCTCAGCCGCGGGCTACCACTGCGTCGACACGCTTATTGACGGCAATGACTGCTCCGGGTCAAGCACTGGCATCTGGGTCAAGTACGCGACAAACACGCGAATCTCCAACAACCGGTTGGCGACCGTGAGCAGCGCCATCTACCTGTTGTCCTGCCTGACAACGACAGACTGGGCGAGCGACGGTCGGTTCAACGGCAACACCTTCCAGGGCGCCGGCACCGTCCTATGTGTGACGCCCGAAAGCGGAGCGGTCATCGAGGGGCTGGACTTCAGTCAGCTCACCGGCTTGAAGTGCGCCATCCACGTGTACGCCGGTGAGGACATCGCCCTGCGGCGTCTCATCGTTAGCGGCGCCTCCAACTGCGGCGTGACGTGCGGGACCACGGCCCGTGTCGAGGTGACCAACTGCACGATCACTGGGTGCAAGGTCGGTCTCGACGCTTGGACCGCCAACTCCACCACAGTGCGGAACTCGATCGTGTGGGGCAACATCTATGACATCAATAAGCCGCCATGGTGGGGCGGGACCATCACCTACTCGGACATCGGCGGTCCTCTGTGGCCGGGGGTCGGCAACATCAATGGAGACCCGCTGTTCGCCGACGCTGCGGGCAAGGACTTCCACCTACGCCCCAACTCGCCCTGTATCGATGCTGGGGATCCCGCCGACCCGGTGCCTCCCGGCGGCGGGACAAGGATCGACATGGGGGCACTCGAGTCCCCGGCCAACCATCCGCCAACAGTGGCGGCGGGGGGACCATATGGGGTAGACGAGGGCGGAGCTGTGACGCTGACGGCGACCGGCACCGACCCCGACGGCGACCCGCTGACCTACGCCTGGGAGCTGAACGGGGATGGGCAGTTCGACGATGGCAACGAGGCCAGCGTCGGGTTCTCTGCGGCCGAGCTGGACGGACCGAGTCAGCATGTCGTCGTGGTCCAAGTAACGGACCCGGACGGCGCCGTCGCCACTGCCACCGCGACCGTGACGGTAGCCAACGTGGCACCAGCGGTCGGAGCCATCGTCGCCCCCGCCGACCCCATCGAGCTGGGCCTGCCGGTCGATGTCTCCGCACCCTTCACCGATGCCGGCCAACCTGACACCCACACCGCCTCGTGGGACTGGGGCGATGGCAGCACCTCCGCGGGTGCGGTGGCCGAGGCAAACGGCTCGGGCTCAGCCGCTGGCTCCCACACCTACGGAACCCCAGGCGTGTACACGGTGCAGTTGACGGTTACCGACAAGGACGGGGCGACCGGTGCGGCCGTCTACCGTTACGTGGTGATCTACGACGTCGAGGGCGGCTTCGTGACCGGTGGCGGCTGGATCGAGTCACCGGCCGGCGCGTATGTGGCAGACCCATCGCTCTCGGGGCGGGCGAGCTTCGGCTTCGTCGCCAAGTACGTCAAGGGCGCGAAGACCCCCATCGGCCAGACCGAATTCCAGTTCAAGGTAGCTGGCCTGAACTTCCACGGCCAGGAATGCCAGTGGCTGGTGGTCGCCGGGTCCAAGGCCCAGTTCAAGGGCACGGGGACCATCAACGGGACCGGGGACTACGGGTTCCTGATAACCGCCATTGACGGCGACCTGAAGGCACCCAAGAGCGCCGATCGATTCCGCATCAAGATCTGGAACAGGGCCGCTGCTGACACCATAGTCTACGACAACCAGATAGGCGCTGCGGACGACGCCGATGCAGCCACAGCCCTAGGCGGCGGGAGCATCGTGATACACAAGGGCGACACGTAGACGAGCTGAGGGATCCGGGGAATGATCCCGGGAATGCCACCAAGGACCACGCCCGCTCGGATCTATAGCGGGAGGCGGTTCCGGGAGAGACATCGATATCCGGTGTTATGATCGCCCAGGGAGGCGACTAGGTATGAGACATCGAGTGGCAATCGTGTTGCTCTTCTGCGCGGTGGCGGTGTTCGTCTCCGCGACCGCGATCCAGGCTGCACCGAAGGCCTCGGCCTTCACCGTAACGGTGCTGGACGCCCAGACGGGAGCGAAGGTGTACGGCGCGCTCGTGGTCGCCTGGTACGCGAAGGAGGTCGCTCCGGGCGTGTGGGTTAAGGTCGACAACGGGCAATTGGCGGCCTTTGCCTCGAGCGGGAAGTCAGGCAAGGCGGACCTGTGGGGGCTCGCGCCCAACACGCACTACTTCCTGGAAGTGGGGAGATCCACTGCGTTCCCCATATACAGCGGGGTCATCCTCACCAACAAGTCGGGGGGTGGGTCTGTCACCGTCCACATCTAGGCGGGGGCGCTGCGACTGGGCTGCGGGACTCGGCGGTGCTGCCTGGCGCCGGGAGGGCGCAGGGCGCTTGTTCGGCGCGTGAAGGTCACGCCGTGGACCCGACGAACCAGAGGGACGAGCAGTGGGTCTGTCTGGTCTGGGTCCGTTCTGAGAGCTTCGGGCCCTTCGAGTGGTCTGCCAGCGAGGTGTGCCTCGATGCGCACCACGAGGAGCAGTTCGGCAGGGGAGCTACGGGTCATCGCCATGGCGGGGGCCATGGCGATGGTCGCATTGCTGGTGGCTCATTTGGGCGCCCTCGGGTGCGCCCCGGCCCCGGTCGCGCCCGCGCCCCACAGCGACGGCGCCGCTACCATCACGGGCACCGTCGTCGATGCCAGTGACACGAGCCGGGCCATCGCCGATGTCTGGCTCTACATGCCCACGACCACCTCGTCATCGCGTGCCGCGTACCTCCGAGACGCCACCATCGCCGAGGATCGCTCGGGAGCCGACGGGGGCTACGCCCTGGGAGGAGTGCCCGCGGGCAGACAGCGCATCGTTGTTGAGCCACCGGTGGGATCGAACTACGCCTTCACCACCGTCGACATCGAGGTAGCCGACGGCGCATCCATCACGCTCAGGATCACTCTGGTCCAGAAGACTCTCGCCGACCAGATCGCGTCGGTCACAGTGGCCCCGCCGGCTGTCACACTGCCGCCAAATGCAATCCAGCAGTTCACTGCGACCGCGGCGGACGCGAGCGGCGCCAACCTGCATCTGGCTCCGGTCTGGGCGGTCACCAACACGGTGGGCACCATCGAGCAGGACGGCGAGTTCACCGCAGGCACGGAGCTCAAACAGGGCAGAGTCTACGCCTTCGTGGCAGACCATTCAGGCGCCGCCAATGTGACCGTGGCTGCGTCTGGGAACGACGCGCCCCACGTTTCGCTCGAGATGGCACCCGCGGGGGGCCTCGCCCCTCTGGACGTCACGGCCACGGTAAGGGCTTCGGATCCCGATGGCACGGTTCGGTCCCTGGCCATAGACTGGGGTGATGGCGGCACCACCACGCCCAACACGGTCGGCCCCCTTCTGACCTTGCCACACACGTACTCCAGCTCGGGCGAGTTCGTCGTGGCGGCAACGGCCACCGATGACCAAGGCGCCACAGCACAGGCAACTGCGACCGTGGTCGTCGCGAACGGGCCGCCGACGTGTTCGATAGCCGCGACCCCGACGAGCGGGCTTGCCCCCCTCCAGGTTGCCTTCACCGTCAGCGGGTCGGACCCGGAGGGCCCCATCGCCTTGTGGCAGATCGACTTCGGCGACGGGGGGACATACGGGCCTACCGCGACGGAACCGGACACCGTGATCCACACCTACTTGGCTGTGGGGACCTTCGTGGCCCGGCTAACCGTGACAGATAGCGATGGTGCGAGCGGGACCGACACGGCAACGGTGACCGTCAGCGCCCCCGAGAACCAGCCGCCGACCGCCACTCTCACGGTGGAGCCCGCAACGGGCGTGGCGCCATTGTCGGTGACCATCACCGGCTCGGGCTCCGACCCCGACGGATCGCTAGTGCGCTACGAGCTGGACTTCGAGGGGGACGGAGCCTGGGAGTACGACTCACCGGACGCGCCCGCGTCCGTAGCCCACGAGTACGCCGTTGCCGGCATCTACGCACCCGTGCTGCGAGTGACGGACGATCAGGGCGCGACCGGCTCGGACAGCGTGACCGTAACGGTCACGCAGGCGCCGGTGTTGTCGGTATCACCCACTGCCCTGACGTTCGGGCGTACCCTGACAGTGCTCACCATCAACATCAGCAACATCGGCGGAGGGAACCTGGACTGGACGGTGAGCGAGACCGAGACGTGGATCACGGCCTTGACACCAAGCTCCGGCACGAATGCCGGCACGATCTCAGTGACGGTGGACCGTGCAGGCCTCCAGGACGGCCTGCACGCAGGCAGCATCTCGGTCAGCTCCAACGGCGGGGCGGAGACGGTCGCGGTTACCATCCTGGCAGGGCCACCCAGCGGCCGGATCGGCTTCACCAGCGATCGTGACGGCCATTGGGACATCTTCGTCATTGACGCCGACGGCTCGGACCTGGCGAACCTGACCAACAGTGCAGAGGGGGCGGGCGGGCCTGCCTGGTCTCCCGACGGTCAGAAGGTCGCCTTTGTGAGGGGGGACCCGTCCGAGATCTACGTCATGAACGCCGACGGCTCCAGTCCGGTCAACCTGACCAACCACCCGGAGCGGGACACGGACCCGAGGTGGTCGGCGGACGGAAGCAGGATCTCATTCAGGAGCACACGTGGCGATCCGGGCAGCGACGTCTACAACATCTACGTCATGAACTCGGACGGCTCCGACCCGATCCAGGTAACTCACGATTCGGCCTCGATCAGCGGGTACCAGTGGTCACCGGACAGCACCAAGTTCGCCTTCCACAGCGCCCGCGAGGGCAACACCAGGATCTATGTGATCAGCGTGGACGGCTCGGGCGAGATCATCGTCACCAACAGCCCGGACAGCGGCGCATGGGTGACCTGGTCTCCCGACTCGTCGCGGATCGCATTCCACAGCGAACAGGCGGGCAACTGGGAGATCTATGCGGTGGACGCCGATGGCTCCAACATGACGAAGCTCACGGACAACCCCGGGACCATGGGAAACGGCACCCCGACCTGGTCCCCTGACGGCGGTAAGATCCTCTTCGAGAGCTTCCGTGACGGCAACTTCGAAGTCTACAGCATGAACCCGGACGGATCGGGACAGGTGAACCTGACCAACAACGCGGCTGCGGACCGCATGGGTGCGTGGTCGCCGGACAGCGCGCGGATCGCGTTCAAGACAGACCGGGATGCCGGAGTGGTGAGGATCTGCGTGGCGGAGGCGGACGGGTCGGGAGCGGCCACGATCACGGATGCTCCTAACCTGGAGGCGGCGCCGGTATGGCTGCCGTAGAACGAAGCGGCCAGGGTGCCTCGCCTCGACTCGCCTGAAGAGGTCGGCGCGGGCGCGCGGAGCCGGGGGCGGACCCGGGCTCTGGTCTGCGCCAATGCACCACTAACACCCGCATAGCCGGGGGCTGTGCCGAGGATCTCCATGGCCAGTAGGCCAGCCCTCAGCGTACCGTTAGGAGATCCCGGACACCTGTTCTCCGATAGGCTCCCAGTCTCCATCAACAGCATCTTCACGCCGACTCCAAAGAGCAACGCTGCAACAGCGTTCGCCCGGATCGCCCACAGGGAAGCCATGCCGTTGGTTGCGGCCCCAGTCCGACCGCTCCCGGGTGACCACTCCTCCCCTCGGCCCGCCGCAGCGGATCGGGCGGTTGGGTCTGGTCGGCGCTTGAGTCGAGTACGCGCCGCTGATCCGCTGGAGCCGCACGAGTGACATTCCGGTGTCGCAGTTCCTCGGGGAGCCCGTGTCTGTGCGCAACGGCCCGGCCCGTGGTCACCGAGACGCAGGCACCGTGGACGCCACCAGGTTGGCAAAGGATGTGAGCGTCAAGCCTGACGGGGTCGTGGGGAGGAGGGTAGGGCGCCGGTCGGGCTGTGCGCGGGGTACGCCGCCTCGTCAGCGCGCGGCGGTTATCAGGTATACCTCCGATGTGTTCTGTCTCGGCAGCAAAGCGCTGACGCCTCTGTTCATGAGCCCGGCCCCAAGCGCTTTGGTCTCGTGGCCAGTGTTGAGGCTCGTCATCGTATAGCGCGCTGCTCGCCTCAGTCCCCGAAGACGAACGGTCATATCCGCGTCCGGACTGCCGTTGCGGAACACGATCAGGACCGCCTCGGAGCCGTCGCGCTTGGCAAACTGTATGCCGTCCCACTGATCTGGGGTGTCGGCAAGTGGCAGAACGTGGTACACGTCCTCGAGTAGCAGGTGGCGGTACCTCTTATAGCTCGCGATGTTCCTCTTGAGGGCATCTCTCACTTCGAGCGACATCAGCGACACTCGCTCGGGCAGCGTGCCGGTGAGTGTGCCCATCCCGAACAGCCCGATCATCCGGCTTCGGACTATGCAGTCCAACAGGGCAGGATCCTGCTGGTTGTCCAGCTCGCCGCACTTGACGACCCACGCGGTGTCGAGGCCGCTGGGGAGGACGTAGCTCCCATGGATCTGGCCACGCCGGCAGCGGACGGCGTCGGACGTATCGTCCGAAAGCCAGTAGGCGCGCGCATACCGGGCCGACCCGTAGTCCACACGGCTAGGATAGCCGCAGCTCTCCAGAACAAGGTCCGGGAAGCGCGTATGAAGGTGCTCGAACACCCGGTACTGGCCTCTCAGCGCAGCCAATGGCCCGTCGCCGCTCGAGTGGCCGTGGTCATCGCGATTGCAGACCGGGCCGGCGAGCCCCGAGTTGTCCCACTTCAGCCAGTCGAGGTCGTACCTCTCTACCGCGGACGACATCGCCCGGTCCAGGTAGTCGACGACCTCGGGATCCCCAAGACAAACCTGCGTGATCGGGGCCCAGCCGTTGCGCAGGTCGAGGGCAAGATCGGCCCCGTTGTTCCTGGCCACCCATCTGTCGGGAACGAGGGTGCCAACTAGCTGCGAGTCGACCACCTGGGGTGCGAACCACAAGCCGAACTTCATCCCGGCGCCATGCACCTGCCTCGACAAGCTCGCAAGCCCGTGCGGCAGCTTCGCACGATCATCGCTGCCCCAGTTGCCGACACCAGTGAACCAATCTCCAGACCCGTTCCTGCACGAGCCCGCGTACCAGCTTGCATCGTAGTAGAACAGCTCGACGCCGACATCCCGGGCGAACGGGATCTCAGAGGAGATGCCTTCCTCGACTCCCTCGGCCTCAGTGCCCCATATGTCATAGGTGACCCAGGGGAATCCCTCCGGAGGGGACGGCATCACATGCAGTCTGAGGTAGTCATGCAGGCAGCGCAGGGAGTCATCGAGATCGCCGTGCGACACCCCGACGAACCAGACGGGCGTTGCGAGTTCCGCGCCAGGCCCCAGATCCCGCTCGAACCTCTCCAAACCACCGGCCAGCACTATGTCCGAACCGTCTCTGGCAAGGCTGATACGCCAGTAGCTCTCCCATTGCACCCCAACGAACAGGATCTCGCACTTCTCCCGGTCCTCTATCGCGAGCCAGCCCGCCGCGCCCGGAGCGTTCCAGCTTCCGCCCGAGATGCTGAAGTCTCCGCGCAGATCGGCCGACTGCACCCGCGATGCCCCGCGATCAAGCCAGTGAAGCCGTAGCTGACCGTCGCCTGGCCGGATGCGCAGAACCAACGGTCCGAGGCTGCTCACGCCCTTGATCGGCGCTGGACCCCGATTGCGCAGAGACGACTGGAACTCCACCACGCCCACATCACAGAAGCTCGTTACCGCGAGGTCGACCTCGATCCCCGCGGGACCCCGCCATCCTGTCACAAGCGCCGTCCCGCCCCGTTGGTTCGGGCGCTCCTCGTGCCTGCTGATCGTGAACCCGTCACTGGCAACGGGGCTGAACCGCAGTTGCTCGCTCACAAGCAGAGGGCCGATCGCCGTACCCTCTGCCGACCAGTTGACGCCGCTGGCGCAGCTTACGAGCTCGCGCAGGACGAGCATGTCCCCCTCGCGAGACGTCGTGACCCTCATCTGGGGACTGCACACCCGCGTTCGCTTCCTGGTCTCCGCGACCGATGCTGTGCTGTTGTCGCCGACGTTGCCGCGAAGCAAGCCGGCAGGTAGGCGACATTCAGACGTGACATGCTGACCTCCTGCGTGCGCGGCACGACCAGGCCCAACCGCGAGACGGGCTGCCTCGTGCGAAGGCGACCACGGGCGGGATCTACCGGGGCTAGTGGTGTCCGTAGGTCGGAGACCGCAGTCGCCGCATCCGTGGCTCGCACGGACACGGCGGATATGCTGTCGCCCTCACGCCGAGGCCTGAGGTGGAAACCGGAGTGCTTTGCGATCAGTTCCGCAACGACTGCGTCGTTCCGAGCCAAGGCCTCGCGCATCGCGTGCCGGCTCAGCCCCGACAGCGGCTAGTCTCGCTCCCGGACAGCCCTCTGCGCCTCACCTCAGCGAGCTTCCGCACCTCAGCACCTCGTAGCAGTCTCTGAACCTCCGACCGACCTCTGCGGAGACGAACCCCAGCCACCTGCCCTGGGCGCTTTGACTTCGGCGATCTGAGCACTTCTGAGCTGGCGCTGACAGCGCTTAGCTCCTCCTGCACCTCGAGGCGTGTGCCGGCCCTATCCCCGCCCGAGGCGAAGCATCAGGTACTCCATGTACTCACGGAAGTGGGCCCAGGAGATGTCAGGCGGAGCGCCGTGGTCGAGCTCGGGGATGTACCCGCCGTCCTCGACGAGCGGCATGACGCGATCGACCGCGCGACGCATTTCCTCCCCCCCGCGCGCGACAGCCTGCTTCGGGATGCCTCCCCCAATAGCGAGACGGTGCCCGTACCGCCTCCTGACCTCGATGACATCCATCCCCGCCGCCACCTCGAACGGCCACAGGAAGGTGATACCGGCCTCGAGCCAGAGCGGGATCAGTTCGGTGATGTCGCCATCGCTGTCCAACCCGACATGGCGGACTCCACGGGAGCGCAGGAAGTCGACGACGCGGCGGTACTGGCGAAGCGCGAACCGCCCGAACAGACGAGGGCCGATCAAGGAACCATGGTTGTACGCCATGTCCTCCCAGAACCAGAACGTGTCGATCTCGGTGTGCACCAGAATGGCATCGGTGACCGCGATCAACACGTCGGCGCGCTGCTCCATCATGCGTTGGACAAGCGCGGGCTGCTCGTGGAAGGCCACGCACAGGTTCTCCAGCCCCATCAGATTGCGGAGCGGCCCGAAGAACCCGCCCCATCGACCGGGCCAGCAGCGTCTCGGAAGGTCCGACGCCGACGCGGCGGCCGCTCCCTGCCGCCATGCGTCCGTCAGGCGGAGTCCGGTCACCGGCGCCAGGCGCTCTTCGACGAGAGTCTCAAAGTCCGCCGCGGTCTCCACCGGGAACCGCAGGAACTGCGGCATGCTGGTGTCCCTGTGGGCCTTGAACTCGCGCATGAGGATGCCCTCATGGTTGATGTAGGTCCGCGTGGTGTCGTCCTCGTCCACTACCTCCTGGGCGAAGGGCGGCACCGGGCCGAAGTCAACCGCGCCGTCGTAGTACGCGTCCGTGCCGAACACAGCGTCCAACGGCGCGCCGTCCCAGCCCTCTCGGCGCCACTGCTCGGCCGTCTCCGCCCAAGCCCAGCCCGCGACCACGAACGGAGTATCGGCCGCGCCGAAGTCCATCGTCCGAAGGTACCGTTCACGCGCCGTGGCCATATGCTGTCACGACCTCTTCTGGTGGGACTCACCACATCAGTTCCGTGCTATCTCCACACGGCCTGAGCAGCCGCCCATCTGATGTGCAACTTGGCCGTTGGGGCCTCAAGCGCCTTCTCCCGGGTGGGTGGACTCTCGTGGCCTCGATCCCGTTGGCACTCATGGGCGTCGGGTGCGCAGCCGACGGCGGTGGGGTCGAAGGCCCGGTGTGTGTAGACGTCGGCTTGGTACATGGGGACGACGTCGGAGTGCTTGAGCACAGGGATGGGGCCCTCGGCGGCCAAAGCGAGGCCGTCGATGCAGGCGGAGACCACACTGCGGACAGTCACCATCACGGTGCGGACTCCGGCGCTGCCGTCCCAGCGGCCGAGCCAGTGACCCACCAGCTTCGCGGTCATAGGCATCTGAGCTGCGGACGCTCCCAAGGCCGAGGCCGACAGAGGCACAGCGCACGCCCTCGGTCACAGCGCCGCAGTGATCGACCCGCTCGCGCACCACAGTGCCATGCCGCGACCCAACCTGCCGAGCGAGCGGCTCGAGCACTCCCGACGTGCCCCCGAACCGTCGCCGAGCGGCCCCAACGGACGCCCCCGACCCGGCGCCAACAAGGCCCCTCGGAGGACGGCGGTGAAACGGGAAAGGCAGTGGTCGTCAGGCGGGAGCACCGAACGCCGTTGACCACGGCGGCCGTCGTCCTTGGCGTACCGGCCGGGTGGAAGTGCGTGTTCGATGATGTCAGCCTGAAGGCGGTTCAGTGAAGGCTACCCGGGCCACGACGGGCCGCTCCGGTGCCCCCCGGCGGGTCTTCACGATGGCCCGCGTACAACGAAAGACGGCAGATGCAGGCGACAGGAGACTCGGATGAAGCGCTACACGGTTGCGCAGGTCGGTTGTGGCCATCGCGGCGTCGTGCACCTGGACGCCGTGCGCCAGAACGGCGACCGCTTCGAGCTGGTGGGGTTGTGCGATCTCGACGCGACTAAGCTGGCGGGCGTCGCCGGGCCCCGCGGGATCACGTGCACCTACACGGACGCCGAGACCATGCTGGCAGAGACGAAGCCCGATGTGTTCTCGTTCGTGACGCAACCCAACGTGCGGCTGAGCATGGTCGAGCTGGCGGCGCGACACGGCGTCCAGGGGCTGTCGTTCGAGAAGCCGATGGCGACCTCGCTCCGGGAGGCGCGGGCGATCCGCGACCTGTGCGTCGCGCACGGGATCAAGGCGGCGGTGAGCCACCAGCAGAAGTACCTGACCTCGATGCAGCACCTGAAGGCGATCGTCGACGCCGGAGACCTGGGCGAGGTGCAGACGGTGCAGGCGACCACCCTCGCATGGCTCTCCCAGCTCGGGACGCACTTCGTTGACTACGCGCTCTGGATCAACGGCGGGCACCACGCGATGTGGGTGTGCGGCCACGTCCACGGTCGCAGCGGGCTATACGACTCGCACCCGTCGTGCGATTACGTGGCCGGCACGATGGAGTTCGCGAACGGCGTCCACGGGTACGTGGAGTTCGGCTATCTCTGCCCCCGGCACATGCCCGACAGCCTGCCGGATGGGAGGCCCGGCCCGCGGTACTGGCTTGACAACCGGCTGACGGTCTACGGCACACATGGCTACGCCTGGGCCGACACCGACGGTCGGTGGGGAGCCTTCACGCGCGCCTCGAAGGGCGAGGCGATCGGGGAGGAGGGCGAGCCGTGGGGCGTGCAGGAGGCGACGCATTTGCAGCCGTCGTACTTTCGCGACCTCGCCGACTGGCTGGACGACGCGGGCGTACACCCGTGCAACCTGGAGATCAGCGTTCACGGATACGAGATCATGGAGGGTCTGTGCGTCTCGGCGCTCGAGAATCGGCGGGTCGATCTGCCTTTCGAGGATCGCGGCGCGTACGAGGACGTGATCGAGCGGATGCGGCGGGAGCTGCAGGAGGTGCCGGCGCGGCCGGCCGGGAGCTGATGCGCTGACGAGCGCGAGGCGCGGCTCCCCTCAGGAGGGGCATGTACGTGTCACACGCCACGAATCGATTCGGGTCAGCTCGCGGTTGGTGCATGTCGACGATGCTAGGCCTTCTCGGACTGGTCGGCGCCATGGCGTCGGCCTCGGCTGCGGGCCCGGTGCAGGTTGGCGATGTCACGCTATCGCCACTAGGGAAGCCCGGTGCGTACACCGGCCTCGCGGTGACCGTGCAATGTGAGGGCCGACAGGTCCAGGCCGCCGCCGCCCTGCTCCAGGCAGGCGGACGATGGAAGGCGTGCCAGGTGGCCGACTACGCCGAGGGCGCGCGACGGGGCCTGGAGCTGCGCGGCATCGACATGTCGGGCTCGGGGGCTACGCCGACCCTTGGCCCAGGCAGCTTGCTGCGCGTCTCGCTGGCGTCCGGCGAGGTCTACCCGCGGGTGGACTTCCGCCTCGAAGTGCGCGCCTTTGACCAGAAGGCGTGGGAGGCGGCGATGGGGCAGAAGGCGCCGCTGCACTTCCTGGCGCTGCCGCTGCCGACGGCGCGGGTGTGGTACGTGCATGGCTTGCTGTGCCCGACACCAACGTGGGATCCGTACCCGCTGACGCGAGCGACGATTCGGGGACTGTGGGCCGACGGATGGAGCTACGGCGCGGCCCTCGGCGCGCTGACGGTGCCCGCGATGGCGCTGTGGGACGATCAGGGCGCGCGGATGGTCGGCTATGAGTGGGCCGAGGCGCGGCTCACCGACAAGACGGACAAGGACCTCGGGATAGCCTACTGCGCCGGCGTGCCGGGCTTCGGGGAGCAGTTCATCACGCTGCTCTCCAACTATCAGCGCCACTGGAACGAGCTCACCTACCCGGCGACGCCCCTGGTCGTGCAGTCGCACCTCCGGGTGATCTACTCACTCGACCTGCCCCCGACGGCGGACATCAACCGGCTGGTCATGAGGCACGTGTTCTCGGACTACGCGCCGATCCTGCCGCAGGTGCCGGCGATGAATGACCTGTCGTGGATGGTCGACCGACGCCTCGACGAACTGGGTGGCTACGGGCCTAGCGGCGGCGGTCTTCTGCAGACGGTCGAAGGCGGCACCTGGGGCTGGAACCAGTTCTTCTACGACCCCGGCACTGTGTTGTTCTGGGGCGGCTACCGCGACGTGGACCTGATGTTCAAGCAGGGCAAGACGGAAGCGATAGAGCGCTTCAGCACCGACCTGGCGGAGTTCCTCAAGCATGCGCAGTGGCAGGAACTTGGCGGCGACCGCTGCTGCTTCTGGCGCTTCCCGCTCGAGGGGTCGTGGAACAAGGACATGGGCGGAGAGGCGGCCGACACCACGCACGGCGTCCAGCAGTTCGGCGTCGGCGCGGCGATGCTGGCCGGCTACGCCAACACCGGGCGGGCGGACCTGCTGCCCTACATCGACGGCCTCTTCAACTACACGCGACACTACGTCTTCACGCGCGGCGACATCGCCGACATCCCCGAGTCCATGTTCACGCTCCAGACCGGGATGCTGGCGCTCAACTTCCTCATGAACTACCACAGCTTCTTCGCCGCGGCGCCGGACGAGGAACACCGGCGGCGTGCGGAGGAGGCGTTCAACCTGGCGTGCATGGTCGTCTACCGCAACGCGAACGTCACCCTCGGCGACAGCGATGAGCGCGACAACCTGTCGGGCGCATTCATGATGCCCGGCAACTATGCGAAGTACTGGCTGGGCATCGTCGGCCCGGCGGAGCTGTGCGAGCCCTTCCGCGCCATGATCATGATGTACACGGAGACGGGCGACCCGGTCTACAAGTGGCTGGTGCGCGGCGCCCTCGACAAGTGGTGGATCGGGTTCAAGGAAGACTGCTGGCACACGACCGAGAACATCGACATCTGGGGCGAGAGCGAGGGCCGCAAGGGTGCACACAGCGGCATCCACGGGCCGTGCGACGACTTCTGGGAATGGGCCCAGCCGGTGGGCGACGCGACCATGCGCGTGACGGTCGGCGCGAAGGGCGCCATCGCGTTCTGCAGAGGGACGCGGGCGCTCGATGTGGACCAGTTCTCGTATGCCCCGCCGAGGAACTTCCGGTTCCGCGTCGCGCGCATCGCCGAGGACCCGGTGGCGGAGTCCTTCGCGATCATCGTGTCGTCGCCGTGGCGCGACCTCAGCGGGCTGCGGGTCAAGGTGGATGGAAAGGAGGTCACGGGCGATGACCTGCGGGTGCTGGGGACGTACAAGGAGCACCTGTACGTGCGGGGAGTGAAGGTCGGCAGCATCGTTGAGGTCGGCAGTGTGGGCGGGGCGAGGCCCGTGGCGATGGCGAAGGTTCCGGTGGCCGGCGGCGTGAGGAACATACCGCCGGGGGCGCTGCATCTGGGCGATCGCAGCTTCGGGGTTGTCGATCTCGGCGCGCAGGCGTCGGTGCGGCTGGCGACCGACTGGGACAGCCCCGATCACTGGGGCGGGCTGCCGTCGGGGCTGGCGTATGCGCACAGCGTGCCGTACTGGGTGTGCGGAAGGGCCGTCGGGCCGGGCGGGAAGGTGGCCCTCGAGGGGAAGGAGGCGTATCTCTTCGGGGTCGCGCCCGTGCCAGGCGCGCTGACGGTATCCACGGGCGGCGTGATCGACCTCGGTGCGACGCCAGGGTCGCCGGCAGCCGAAGGCTGGCCGCTGTGCTCGTGGAAGCTGCGGCTGTACCCGGTGAAGCTCCAGGGCGGCAGGGGAGAGGTGCGGGTCGGCGAGGGCGGACTGCTGCTCGGGGCGACGGTGCTGGAGAGCGGACCGGGTCTTGTCGAAGGCCTCCCGGAGAAGATCAAGGCCGGCCAGGCCGAGGAGGCGACGCCCGAGGCGGACGAAGCCGTGATCGCCGAGGCGAAGAAGCGCCTTGCCGCACCGGGTGCAACGGAGCGCAAGCCCGTCGCCTTCATCCCACCGTGCGCGGCGACCTACAGCGCGCTGGCCGACTGCGCCGAGAAGCTTGGTCTCGAGGCGTACACGCTCACCCCACAGGACTTCGTGGACGAGGACCTCTTCACGGCGGCGCGTTTCCCGGTCGCGATCTACACGGGCACCGAGAACTACTACCGCACGGTCAAGCAGCCCGGCGACGGCGAGCAGGCCCTGCTGAGGTACCTGCGCGAGGGCGGCCTGCTGCTGGTCGCCGGAGTGTGCCACCCGTTCACCTACCCCATCGATGTGCAGGCCGACGGGAGCGAGAAGCAGCTCACTGACTGGATCCTCTTCAACAAGCAGTTCGAGCTGTTCCTCATGGGGCCGGGGGAGCAGACGAGGGACGCCATCGGCTTCGAGAACCCTCCCGCGGGCGTGACGTTGATGATGCGCCTCAACCCGGACCAGCCGGTGCTGTGGGACTTCCCGAAGACGAAGCCGTTCCCGGAGCAGGGCGACCTCCGCTACCGGCCACTGTCGGCAGAGGGTGTCGCGCCGGAGGACCAGGTTGTGCCGATCCTGACCACGGAGGGGTCGGACGGGCGCGGCTACGGCGCGGCAGCGGCGCTTGTGAGGCACGGCTGCGCGGCGCTCAAGGGGGCACAGGTCCTGTGGGTATGGGGAACGCTCCTGCGGACGGACGCGAACCCCGGCGACCTGGTCGCGGCGCAGATGCTCACGTACGCCGTCGCGAATGCGCGTCCCGCGACGACGCCATTGCCCGAGTCCATGGTGATGAAGCTGCCGCCCGGAGGCTTCCGGGTCGCCGTGTTGCCGCCCGACTGCGACGGGCGCGAGGACACGATCCGCGCGGCGTGCAAGGCGGCCGGAGCCGAGCCGGTGTTCCTCACGATCCCGCAGTTCGTGAGCCACGCGGTCTTCAACGCGCGGAACTTCCCGGTCGCGATCCAGGCGCCGTCGAACGAGCAGTGGGTCTGCTCATACCTGGCGCCGAATGACGGCGAGCAGGCGTACAAGCGGTATCTCCGCGAGGGCGGCACGCTCATCGTCTGCCAGCCCGCGACGCCGTTCTGGTTCGAGATGGTCTACGAGGGCGGCAAGTGGAAGACCCGCCCGCCGCAACGGTTCTGGTCGATGGCGTTCGACCTCGGCTTCGAGACCGCCTATGGCTTCGAGCGACCCGAGGCGACCATGGACCTCGAACTGAGCGACGACGGCCGGAGGCTCTGGCCCGACCTTCCGCAGCCGCTGGCCCTTGACTACCTGCGCGACCAGCGGTGGCGGTCACTCATCCAGTACCGCTCGTCGGCGGCACGGAGGTTCACGCCGCTGGCGTACGCGACGAAGCCCGATGGCAGCCGCTATCCCGGCCTTGCCGCGGCGATGATCGACTTCCTCGACAGCGAGTATGGTGGCGCACGGGTGATCTACATGTGGGGCAACATGGTCGAGGGCGCGACGGGGGAGAGGATGCTGGCGGGCTGCTTGCGACATGTGCAGGCCGGCCCGGTCGAGAACACCCATCACCGTCCGCCGCCGTAACCGGGAAGTAGAGGCGGACGAGACCCATGGTGGCGCCGTGTGCGATCCTGTCCTTCCCGAATACCCGCGTTGCGGTCTGACCGACGTCTTCCGTGCATGCGCGGGCCCGGCGGTACCGGCTCTGACGACCTCACGGAGCGCCATGGCCTGCCGAAGCGTCGACCTGCAAGCAGCCCCTCCGATGCAGCGCTGCATACCGCGCAAACTGATGCGGCTCGGCGATCTGTCCGGTGGGGAGTTCCCTTTGGCGTTGCTAAGGCGGCTCGTCTCTCGTAGTCATGGTGCAGCCCGCTTACTTCAGGGATCTCTACCACCTTCTCGCCGTCCTCACGCGACTGGACTGCTCGCGGCTCGGGTCAGTCCATGTCGAGCGAGAGGTGCGTTCGCCAGGTGTGGTAGTAGCTGAAGTAGCTGCGCAGCACACGCATCAGGTGGCACTGATCGAGCACGATCATGTGGTTGAGGCATTCACGTCCGATGTTGCCGATGATCATCTCCGCGAACGGGCTCTGCCAGGGACTCCGCGGAGCGATGAGCACCCCCTCGATGCTCAGACTGGACACGCGCTTGCGGAAGTCAGCGCCGCAGGTCGCGTCACGGTCTCGCAGGGAGTATCGCGGTACCTCGTCCCACGGGAACGAGCTGGTGATCTGCTGCCCGCCCCATTCGGCTGTTCGGTGCTCTGTCACGTTGAAGTGCGCGACTCGTCGGCGATGATGTGGCAGCACGACGAAGATGAAGAGCACTTGGAGGCTGAGGGTTGACACGATGAAGAAGTCGATGGAGACCAGATCCCGGACGTGGCTGGCGAGGAATGCGCGCCAGCTCGGCCACGGCGGCCTGCGGCTTCGGTGCGTGTACTTCCCGACCGTGGACTTGGCGACTCCGATGCCGAGGTTCTGGAGTTCCCCTACGATGCGAGGTGATCCCCAGAGAGGGTTGGCCTTCGACATCCTCCGGATGAGATCCCTGAGCTCGCGAGCGATGGTTGGTCGCCGAGGCTGCGCTCTACTGCTGAGTCGCGTCCAATGATCTCTGAAGCGTCTGCGCTGCCACTGGATGACTGTGCGTGGTTGGACGAAGACGAGGGGGCTTCGCCAGCCAGACCAGATCCTGGAGAGCCAGGCCCAGAGGAGGCGATCCCGTGGCCTGATGCGAGGCCCAGTCTGGGACCGTTGGCTACGCGGCGAGCTGGTGCCTGAGCACCAGGGCCTCGATCTGCAAGTCGGCACGGGAGCGGATGGTGAGCGAGAGGAATGAGATGATGGCGTGGAGGAGTCGCGACACGTGGGGAGCTCACATCCGGATGTAGGACTGGGGGAGCGCCTGCGGCTCATTCACTCGGGGATCGCTGCCGACCTCGCGTTCCCCGCAAAGCCACTCGTAGCAACGTCCGCGATCATTCGGGAGGGACTGGCTCTGCGGTGGACCAACCGCGCCGGTGCCTCGTGGCCCTTCCTTCGCGACCGGGAGACGGGGGCCGCTCCGCACCACGGAGGAGTGCCCCTACGGCCCGTCCGAACTAGGGATCCTCCTCGAGCGAGATGACGACGGCGTCCGGACGAGCCGCATCAAGGCCCTGGTCTTCGGGGGCGCGCCCTACTGGCGGGTCACACCCAACAGGTAGAGGCGGGAAGGGAATGGACATTGGACGAAGCAATCCTCCGTCGCGTATGCGACACGCCGGGGGTCCCAGGTTTCGAGGACCCCATTCAGGAGGTCGTCGCCGAGAGCCTGCGGACGTGCTGCGACGACGTGACCCGAGATCGAATGGGCAACATCATCGGCCTTCGCCGGGCGACCGGGCCGCCCGGCGATGGGAAGCCCCCGCTCCGCGTCGTGCTCGCCGCGCACGCGGACGAGATCGGGATGATGGTCAAGTACATCGATGGGGACGGCCTCATCCGCTTCCAGCGCATCGGTGGGCTGGAGGCGCCGGTGCTGGTCTCGCAGCATGTGATGATCCACGGCCGTGAGGCCGTTCGCGGCGTGATCGCGCCGGGGCGGGGCGGGGACGTCCCGAAGGCGGAGGACCTGGTGATCGACCTCGGCCTCACCGCCGACGAGGTGCGCGAGCGCGTGGAGGTCGGCGACATCGTGACCCTCGGCCAGGAGTTCGTCGTCCTGAACGAGTCCATCTACGCGGGCCGCAACTTCGACGATCGCATCGGCCTCTACTGCCTCCTCGAGGCGATGCGCCGGCTGGGACCCGCGGCAGTCGACGCCTATGCGGTGAGCACCGTGCAGGAGGAGGTGGGCGTGCGCGGCATGCCGACCGCCGCGTTCGCCATCGAGCCCCATCTCGGCCTCGCCATCGACGGTAGCCTCGCGTGGGGCGCCGGCTTCGCTCGCCACGAGCATCTATGTGGGCTGGGTGAGGGGACGGGCATCTACCTCATCGACAACCTCACGGTCGGCGACCCCCGCCTCGTGCGGTTCCTGTTCGATCTCTGCGAGCGCGAGGGGATCCGCTGCCAGAGGAACATTGGCGGAGGCACGGACGCTTCGGCGATCCAGCGCGCGCGCGGGGGGGCTGTCACGACGACCATCGGGGCGCCGGTACGATACATGCACTCGACGGTCCAGCTCTGCCACCGCGATGACGTGGAAGCCACGATCGCCCTGCTCCGCGCCTTCCTCGAGCACGCGCACGAACTGGAGGTGATCGCGCGGTGACCATAGCGAGGGTCGCGACCACGCCCGTCCGCATCCCGATCGAGGGGGCTCTCTACGAGGCTGCCGGCGCCGGGACCAAGCTCGAATGGGGGCGGCTCAGCCGGAGGTCCCCGAAGCGCCCCACGCCGATCCTGGAGTACGTCCTCGTTCGCATCGAGACGGACGACGGCGCGGTCGGCATCGGCGAGGCGCCCGTGGACATCGGCTTCTTCGGGGAGACCCTCGAGGGCGTCCGCGCGGCCGTCGACGACTACCTCGGCCCGCAACTGTTCGGCGCCGACCCTCTCGACCGCGCCCCGCTGCTGCACCGGATCGACTACCGCGGCAATGGATGCGCCAAGTCGGGGATCGATCTCGCCCTGCACGATCTCGTCGGACGCGCGCTCGGCGTTCCCGTGAGCGCCCTGCTCGGCGGGTCCCACCGCGTGCGCGTGCCGGTCGCGATCGAGATCGCCGGAGGGCCACCCGAGGATATGGCGGAGGCGTGCGCCGCTTACGTCCGCCGGGGCGCCCGCGCCTTCAAGCCGAAGATCGGCGGCTGCCCCGACCGCGACGCGGAGCGGCTAGTGGCGATCCGCGAAGCCGTGGGGCATGGCGTCGTCATCCGAGCCGATGCGAACCAGGGCTACTCCCCGAAGGAGGCCATCCGCCTCTGCCGCCTCGCCGACCGGGCGGGAGTCTCGCTCGAGCTCCTGGAGCAACCGGTCGCGGCCTCCGACCTCGAGGGCATGGCGTTCGTCCGGCGCGAGGTGGAGACGCTCATAGAGGCGGACGAGTCGTGCTACACCGCCCGGGATGCGTTGCGCATCATCCGGGGCGAGGCCATGCGCGATAGCGACGCTATCGACCTCGGTGAGGTGGACCTCGAGCAGGGATGGCAGTCTGTGGTCGCCGGGTTCTCGTCGGAGGTGGAGAACTCGAATGCGGACCATTCGGCCCGCCAGGCGCCGCGTCACAGGAAGGCCACCGACCCGCTTGTGCTCGAAGCCGTCACTAACGACGGCGCGGAGCAGGGCATCGGGACTCAATGGACCTTCATCCGGAACGTGCGCGAGGGCTCGTGGTTGCGGTTTGCGCAGGTACCGCTAGGCGAGGGCTATCGGCGTCTCCGGGTGATCTACGGCAATGCGGGCGACGCCGCGAGCCGACTGGAGGTCCATCTCGACGCGGCGGACGGCCCTCTGGTCGCGGAGGCGGACCTCCCGCCGACAGACATCAGCCGTGGCGGCAGCGTCCAGGTCTATGGGCAAGCGGCCTGTGAGGTGTCGCCTGAGGCCACCGGCGCGCGGGACGTGTTCCTCGTGTTCCGCGCCCCCGGCGCAGGCCCGGTAGGGGAGTTCGAGTACTTCCGGTTTGAGCGGTACCGTGGCGCTCTCCCACTGCAGCCGGACGAGGTTCGACTGGAGCTCCGCGTCGGGGCCCCGGACGGGGACATCATTGGGGTGCTGTACCCGCGTCCCACCGGCGGCACCGACCGCGTGGCCGCGTTCGTAGCTTCGCTCGAGCCGACGGCGGGACGGCAGAGGCTCTACCTGGTAGTCCGCTCGGCGGTCGAGGGCCCGATCGGGCGTCTGCGGTGGGTCCGTCTCGAGCGCGCGGACCCCGGTGCGACTCCGGTGGGTCCCGGCGACCCGCAGGTGAATGACGGCCGAATGGTTATGCCACAGGCGACGCACCTCCCGCGCGCCAGGCCGAACGACAGGTACCCCCACGCGGTGAGCACGATCCGCCCGCGGGCGCGGCTGGGGGGCTCCTTAGCGGAACTGGCCGCTCAGGGCCCGCCCACGGACGGCCTTCTTGTCTGGCTCGACGCGGCTGACGGGGGCGCCCTCGAACGTGACGACCGGGGTAGCGTCGCGCTGTGGCGCGAGAGGAGCGGATCGGGGCGAGACGCGACTCAACCGGATCCGGAGCTGCGCCCGACCTACCTCGCGGACGGGCTCAACGGCAGGCCGGCTGTTCTGTTCGACGGGGACCGCGAGACAAGGCTTGAGCTGCCCGACCTTTCAGCCGACAAACTCACGGCGACCATCCTCGCCGTGTTCAGCAACCCGGCCCCACCCTCCGAGGTGAACCACGATCAGCGGATCCTCACGGCGAGCGACGGCGAGGGCTTCGACTACATTGTCGGCATCGCGGCGACGGTGCCGGGCCTGGAGACGGGCGGCCCCCGGCTGGGCGCTTGGGTGTTCCCCGACCGATGGGGCCGCCATGTGCGCATTGGGTGTTTCTCGCCCAACTACCAGACCTACTTCACGGGATCGGTCTCGGAGGTGCTCGTCTGGACACGGGCTCTCTCGGAGCTGGAGCAGGACCGGGCAATCGCCTACCTCGTAGCGAAGTGGGATCTCCGGGACTAGGGCGAGAGGGAAGGAGGATGGGTCGCGGCCACTGTGTGAACTTGCCCTGGCCCGGCTGCTGGGCCTCGCAGCCGTCCGCGCCCAGGCGGCGGACGCTACCGCAACCGGGAACCAGGTCTCTTGCATCCCGATCACCTCCCGCTGCAACGCTCAGTACCGGCAGCCGCGGATCATCCGTGAGTCTCTTGCCGCTCACCCGGAGGCGCGCCTTGTGCACTGGGACGGCAGGAGCATGCTGGCCGAGGGTGCGCGCCAGCTTGGCCATGGCGATGGCGGCCAACACCGGGCCGGGCACCTTCGAGACGGACATCCGGCCGGCCGTCGAGCTGCCGCTCGCCTATCCTCTGACCGAGTGGATCGGCGAGGACGGTGTGCTCGACGACCGGCCCGGCGCCACGCCTCCTCCGGGGCGACTGGGACGCGGCCGCAGGCATGATGGTCGAGGGTACTATCGAGCTGCCCGCTCCTGAGTTGCCCGAGTCCTTGGGGTTGTTCATCAGGTCGCTCGCCGGCGGGGCTGTCGCGATCCTGTTGGGAAACGACGGCGTGACTCGGATGGGCCCGCTCGGAGACGATGGAGAGGGCTTCGTCTGCGAGGAGACGGTCGATCCCCAGATCGCCTTCCCGCGCCATGCCCCATTCCGCCTGCTGCTCAAGCACTCGCTCGTGGGGTTCCACCTGGCGGATATCCTCATCCACTGCTACAGCGTACCGAGTCGTGCTGACGGCCGCATCGGGGTCTTGGGCAGTGCCGGCCGCGTGGCTAACCCGCGGGTCTGGCAGCTCCCGGCAGCGCACACAGCGCCGGTCAGCGGCCGCGGACGAGGGGCCACCGGCATCTTCGCTATGCGTTCCGGGTGGCCACACACCATCTGTCACTGGAGCTATCTCAAGCGTCGGACCGGCCCACCTGCTGCCAGGGACGGCGACCGCGCGCAGCCGGCCTCGTCCAGCTCGGGTACCAAGGGTGCATACCAGGCCCAGGTGGGCGAGAAGACCGGGCCGTCTGTCTGTGGAAGTCGCCGCCAGGGGACGCTGGAACGGGTGTCAGGGTGTGTCCCCGCCCTGCCGCGTGTGCTTTGAGGGCCCTCTGCTGAGTGGTTTGCACAGCGGCAGACGGAAACTGCCACAGAGGGGGCCCTTTCTGCCTTCTGCCGGGGCCAGGCGCCCAACAGGTTACGTCGGTCGCTCAGGTCCGGGCGGGTCTCTGGACCCGAAGTTGGGTCTTCGCCGCCTGAGGACGCGTGCCACCGCCCGCCCACATAGCCCGGCTGCCGAGCGGCACCATCGTGCCGGTGGCGCACCGTTGGCTGATCAACGCTCTGCCTTCCGGCTCTTACCTCTGCGGAGGCCTCAGGTCCTCGCGCAGCGTCGACACTACCGGCCACGAGGCCCGATCGGGGCTCGCGTAGACGCCGATCCGGTCGAACCGCGGGGCACGGAAGTGGATCCACCGGGCCGGAGAGTCCTTGGCCAGCCTGAAGCCGGCCTTCGGGTCGCCCACGAACTTCGGGTCGGCGTCCGTCAGGTTGTCCTTGAAGGTCACCAGTGGAAGCGCAACGGGCTCCGTCCAACCCCACTCCCCGCCCCAGCAGATGTTCCGCGCCACCATATTGCCCTTCGGGGCCAGCGGCTCATCCTCGAGGATACCCACCAGCTCGGGGTACTTGGTCGACCAAGGCGGCTGCTGGTACTTGAGGTCGTGCAGCTCCTGAGTGGCGAAGGTGCCGACACCCTTGGCCCAGCCCAGTCCGCGCGCATCGATGCTGAAGGCCCGGCCGCAGTCAACGAACATGTTGTCGGTGATGCGGTTGTCGCGCCCGCCGCCGATGAGGATGGCCGTCGCCACGTCATAGAAGATGTTCCGGGAGATGTCCGCCGAGGAGAAGCAGTCGTCCAGGTACACCCCCAGGCAGCCACGCCCTTCGAAGCCGTGGATGTTGTGCAAGTAGTTCTGTCGGATCCTGTGGCCGCGCATCGACCACGTCTCATCCGGCGGCGATGTGTAGATGGCTCCGGCGTCGTTGGACTGAAAGACCGCGCTGTGGATCTCGTTGTACTCAATGGTCATGTCGTTGTCTGAGAAGCCGATGGCGATGTGCGGCACGTTGTCGATGAGATTGTGCGTCGCGCAGTTGCCCACTCCTCGCAGGGCGATGGCCTGCTGATACACAGGATCCCAGCGCGAGGTGTGGTGGATGTGGTTGTTGTCGGCGTAGTGGCGGGCCGGCGTAAGCGTCTTGCGGTCCCCGCCCTCCAGGTAGATACCGCCCTGCCCGGTCTGGTAGATGTCGCAGCCGACCACGCCGTGCCGCTCGCCGCCATTCACCCTCACCGCCCAGTTGCCCATGTTGCGGACGGTGCAGGCCACCACCCGCACGTTGGCGCCGCCCCTAATGACGAAGGCGGTGCCCCGTCCGGCCTCCACCACCAGGCCGCGGAACGTGACGTTCGACACGCCATCGAGCCGCAACGGATCGCGGACTGCCGAGACCATGGCCTTACCCGCCGACAGTGGCGCCGGGGGCCAGAAGTACAGACGGGACGTCTCCCGGTCCAGATACCACTCGCCCGGGCTGTCCAGCTCGGGCAGGACGTTCTCCGCGTAGAACCACTGGCCCGTGCGCAGGCCATAGCCCCGAGAGGCTCCGTCACCGAGGCTGATGGTGTTGGTCGCCGCGTCCATGCCGGCGAGCGGCAGGCGCAGGTCGGCCCAGTCATACACCCAAAAGCCGTGCAGCCAAATCCCCTTCTCCGCCACCCAGCCTGCCGGCCGTGGGTCGTCGCAGCGGAACCTAGTGTCCGGCGTGGTGACAATGGCGCCGGCGGGCTGCGGGTTGCCCTCGGCGTCCAGGGCCGCGGCTATGTGCATGTACCCCGTGTTCGGGTATCGGGCCAGTGTCATGGGCTTGTCCTGGAAGAACACCTCCAGGCCCGGGTCCGACTGGTACGTCTGGGCGCTGTTGATGCCCTGCAGGTCGGTGACCCCAAGGGCCCCTAGATTGGCGCAGAGCACCTTGCCACGCGCCTCGGGGGCCAGGCGCTTGAGGGCGGCTGGGTCGGTTACCGGCCTCCAGCCGGTGACGATCTTCCCGCACACCAAGCGCGCCCCGCCTATGGCCTCTGCCTGGTACTCGATGGGGCAGGCCGCCGTGCCCGAGTCCTCGCCCGTGAACTCGACCGGCTCCGTCAACCGGTACATGCCCGAGGCGATCCGGACAACGATGCCGTTCGGGTGCGTCGTCGCCATCTGCCGTCGGACCTCACGCCGCGCCCGGTCGATCGTGGCATATGGTCCGTCGGTCCTCGTGTGGTTTGGCTGAGGCAGCTTCCCCGACCAGGCGTCATTGCCATTCGTCGCCACATACAGCCGCGCGGGTGGCGCAGCCTGGGCCAGACTCGTGCAGAGGCACGCCACCGCCGACACGCCCGCCAACATCCGCCAGTTCATCCGTGCTCATCTCCTCACGGGGGCCGCTCAGTCGTGTCAGCCAACGAACGACAACTGGCAATCCCATCCGGTGTGCAGCTTAGCCGTTGGAGCCACAAGCGCCTTCTCTTGGGGTGGCGAAACCCTCGTGGCCCGGATCCCGCTGGCACCCATGGCGCTCCGGAGGTCCTGAAGCTGCCGAGAGACGGACAGCAGCCGTGACCGCGCCTCCGTGTCGGCCAGAGCCATGGGTCCTTCAGCGGAGTGTTTCGCCTGGCGCGGCGATCGGCCCGTGTCGTGCGCCGTTCCATGCTTCTCCGATCGCGCAGGACACGACAGGCGCATCTACGGTCTCGGCTCGTCCTTCGCGATGTCGGCGATCTCGGGCCGCACGATGCGGATGTAGTCGGCGCTGCTCATCTCGATGGAGCGTGCGCGCTCTCCGGCGTTGAAGTCGATGCGCTCAAGCTCCGCGAGTGTGGGGTCCATAACGACTCTCAGTCCGAACAGGTTGCCGAAGGGCGGGACTCCGCCGGGCGGGCATCCGGTCTGCTCGTCTACCTCATGCGGCGAGGCGAAGCTGGGCTTCGGGGTGCCGAGCAGGTGCTTGAGCTTCTGGAAGTCGATCCGCCGCGCGGCCGATATGACGGCCATCACGAAGCTGTCCCCGGCGCGCAGGACTAGCGCTTTCGCTCCCTGCTCGAGGGGTGTGCCCCGTACGTGGGCGGCCTCCTCGCTCGTCCGCACCGGCTCGTGTTCGATGACTCGGAAGTCAACCCCCGCCGATCGTAGCAGCTCGATGATCCTGTCGTAGGGTCGCGCCTGTGCTGGCTCCAGCATGACTCCCGCATTCGCCCTTCCCGGACACGTCCGCCTACGCCGGGCCTCTCGGGCTCGGCGCGCGGCTACCGGCAGTTGCATTGTTCGTGGTCTAGCGCGTACGCCTGTCTGGTGTCGCGGGTTTCTTTGCATAGGGCTACGGCCGGCTTGTTGCGGGCGGGTATCCCGCGGCTCCGATCGCTTTCCCGGTGGCGTACGGGTGGCCACATGCGCCGTGCGGGCCCCCGTAACCACCTGATGCCGGCGACGCCGTCGCTGTGACGCCGGCCGGCTCCATGGCGGCATGCAAGGTGGCTTGTCACACCACACATCACCCTCCAACGACGCTATGTGAGATAAGGGCCGCCGGGGCGCCGATGCCGAGGGCACCTGGCAGGACGCCACACGCGCGGCGCCGAATGATAACAGCAGCGGGCCCGTCGCTCGGGACGGCGGGGGAGGCGCTCATGCACCGGAGGCAGCTACCTGCTCTCCTGGCTGTGTTGCTCATCGTGCTCGGCGCATCCGCTGGCGCGCAGGATGATCCTCAGCCGCCCAAGATCCGCGCCGTGCTCTGGGTCGGTGGCTTCGCGCACGACTTCGACGCTTTCGCGAGCGTCCTGTCGGGGTTCCTGCCGGAGCGAATCCCGGTAGAGGTGACCGTCGTCCGCGATGGGGGCTTCCTCGATGCCGCCTCGCGCGAGACGCTCGACGTCATCGTGATGGACCACTGCTTCGAGTCCACCGAGGGCGTCCTCGACGAGGCGCAGCAGGCGAAGCTGCTCGAGCTCGTGCGGAGCGGCGTGGGCGTCGTCGCGATCCATGCGTCCTACTACTCATTCGTCGCCTGGGATGCGATTCGAGAGGTCTACGGCGCCACATTCACGGTCCATGGCAGCTCGGAGATCGACATCGGTGTGCGTATCGTGGATGACGCGCACCCGATCACCCAAGGGCTCGCACAGACCTTCACGGTGCGGAGTGAGCTGTACCAGTCGACACCGCTCGCCGAGGACTGCCACCTCCTCGCCGTGGCGACGGAGGCGGGCAGCGACGCGGAGTGGCCCTCGGCGTGGACGCACGAGTACGGAGAGGGACGGGTCGTGACGATCCTCCCCGCGCACTGGCCCGAGGCGTACCAAGTGGAGGAGTTCCAGAAGCTGATCGCCAACGGCACACTGTGGGCGGCGGGCCGCCTCGATGGGCCATCGACAGAGAATGGAGCGCGGTGATCGCCACAATGAGACACAGCCGACGGGAGTTCCTCCGGACAGCCGGCGCGGCCGCGCTCGCGGCGTCGATCACACGGGCCCAGCCGGCGCGGACGGACGCTCCGCCGCTCGATCCGACGAAGGCCCTGAACTACAACCCGAGGATGGGGTACCGACGCCTCGGCAAAACGGAGCACCTTATCTCCGAGGTGAGCCTCGGGGGGCACGGGGGCAGCGCGGTCGAGGACCGGATCCCCGTGCTCGAGAAAGCCGTGGAACTCGGGATCAACTACGTCGACAACAACATCGACGCCGAGTGCGATCTGTACGGAGAGGCGATGGCCCGCTCCGAGACCGCGAAGCGCGACAAGTGGTTCATCGGCTTCGCCTCGTGGCCGGAGAAGATCACCACGGAGTACGAAGACCAGCTCACCTCCGACGGCATGATGCGGAACATCGAAGCCCGCCTCCGATCGTACCGCACCGATATGCTCGACATGTGGCGCCCGGTCGGCGCGACGTGGGGTGAGGGCCAGACCAGCATGGCGACGATGCTCATGGTGAGCGACCGAACCCTCGACATGGTCGTCGAGGTCTTCGGCAAGGCAAGGGAGCAGGGCAAGGTTCGCTTCCTAGGGGTGTCCGCGCACAACCCCAAGGTGTTCCGTCGGGTGCTGGAGGCCTACCCGCGGTTCTCGGTCATCATCTTCCCCTACCTGTTCCTTACCGAGGAGTTCGGAGGCGACAGTCTCCTGGCCATCGCTCAGGAGAAGGACGTGGGCGTTATCGGCCTCAAGCCGTTCGGCGCGGGAACCATCTTCGCGCAGCGCCCGAGCCAGATAGGGGGCCGCGTGGATGAGCGCGCACACGTGCTCGTGCGGGAGATGCTCAGGGAGCCGCGCGTTTCGGCGGTCATCCCGGGTGTGAACGTTCCCGAGCAGCTCGTGGAGAACGTGCGCGGCTCCTACGAGCGCGACGTGGACACGACGCCCGAGGATCGGGCGGCTCTCTCCGAGTATGCGGGCCGCTTCTTCGCGAACCTCACGCCCGAGTACCGGTGGCTCCACGACTGGAGGCGCGTATGAGGCCGGCAGCCCTCGCCGCAACGGTTCTCGCCGTGGTCGTCCTCCTCACGGCTCACCGGGTCGGGGCTATCGCCCTGGCGCAGGGCGACGGGGCGCCCGTGACCGAGCCCGCAGCCGAGGAGCCGACCAACGATCCCCTCGGCCCCAATGCCGCGTGCTACGTCTGCCATATGACCTTGGTGCGCGAGGAGCTGGCGAAGACTCATCTCAAGGCCGGCGTCGCCTGTATCGCGTGCCACGGACTAAGCCACAAACACGCCAACGATGAGGACATCGGCGCCACGAAGCCTGACCTGGTCTTCACTCGCGACGCGGTGAGTGCCTCGTGCCGGACGTGCCACGCGACGCACGACGTCCCCCCCGAGGCCGTCGTCGCGCGTTGGCTCGAGCGGGAGCTCACCGAGAGCCCGCCCGTGTGCACCGACTGCCACGGCTCGCACCGGATCGAGCGCCCGGCGCCCGACCCGGCGCCTGCTCAGGACCCGACAGAGGCCCCCGGCGACGGCGGGGACGAGAGCGCCCGACGCTAACCGAGCAGGAGCCGCCTCAAGCCGCCGAGCGCCGGAAGGGCGTGCACGGAAGGCTGCCTACGATCCGACCACATGCCGGTAGATCTCCTCGAGCAGCCTCACATCGTGAAGCGTGTCCTCACCGGATGAGCGGAACGGCTCACCCGACCGAAGGGCCTGCAGGAAGTGCCTCGCCTCCTCGCGGTACGACCAGCCTGGCGGCGGGAACTCGCAGGTGAGCTGCGGCGGGCGGCTCTCGGTGCCGGCCCGGTAGATCTCTACCGTCGCGGGCGCCTCCTTCAACATCAGCGGCGGCGCCTCGGTCCTGAGCCATCCGCCCTCGAAGTAGACCTGCGTGTGCTCTTCCCACGCGTGGAACCGCGTGTACGCGCTCTCGACGACAGCCCGCGTGCCGGCGATCTCAAGGACCACGACCCCTGTCATCCCGTCCCCGTCGAGCTGAACGGACGCAACCCGCGTCGCGCCGTCTCGGTCGTCGAGAAGGAAGCGCAGGAGGTTGATGTTGTGAGTCCACTGCTGTAGGTAGCCGAGGTACGGCTCGCGCCAGCGCTCAGGAAGCCAGTCCGGGCACTCCTGCGGCGAGGCGGGCGCGGGCGTCGTCGACTGCTCGAACGGGACGTTCGGATCCTGGGCGTACACCCAGTTGCCACCGAAGCCGTGATTGCGCGCATACACGAGCCGCCCGCACTCCCCGGATTCCTTCCAGGCATCGAGGTGCCGCTTCAGCAGGAGATTGCCGGGATCGGAGCGCTTCATGTAGGCCACCATCAACCGCGCGTTGCCCTGCTTCGCGGCGGCCACGATGGCCTCACCCCGCGCCACCGATACGGCCATCGGCTTCTCCATGAAGACGTGCTTCCCGGCCCTCAGGAGATCCTCGGCGATACGTCCCTGGAGCGCATACGGCCCGGAGACACCTACCGCCTCGATCTCAGGGTCAGCCGCGAGCTCTTCGTGCGAGGTGTAGAGCCTGGGGATGCCGTACCGCCGCGCGACGCGCTCTCCGAGGTCGGGGCGCACCTCCGCGACGGCCACGAGCCGGCACTCGGGCAGCGCGACGAAGTTGGGGATGTGCAGCCTCTGGGCCACGAACCCACACCCCACGTAGCCCAGGCGAACGCGGTCGTCGGTCATCTCTTCTCTGCCTCCCATTCGGTCGCTGCTCCGCAAGCTCCAGCGTCACACTCTCCATGATCGGCCGGAGGGAGCGACGGCATCGCATATCAGCTCTGTGGGTGATGGGTTCCGCAGGCCCGGCGTCCTCCCTGCGCAGTGGTGGTGTTAGCGCCGTGGGTGCGCCTCAGCGTCGCGCCGAGACCGCCCTACCGGGGCCCATCCACCCGTAGGGACTGCTCAGAGGCTGGCGGCCAGCGGAGCGCACGAGAGGTCGCTGCCGCTGCCCCCTCCGAGGGATCACTCAAAGCCGCACTCGACCACGGCGACGGCCCGATCCGGGAGGCCGCAGCGTGACCGGCGAACTCACGAGCCGCCATCTCCACCTAGAGAACGGGATACACGTCGATTGCGGATGAAGCGTTCCGTGTAGCGGGTGGCGCAGGCGCGATACGTAGCACTAGCGCCACTGTCGATCTCGCAGCCCGGCAGCTTCCCCCGCAGAGCGGCCACGCCCGCGTCCGTTACGTGGGTCTCGCGCAAGTCGAGCCTCGTCAGGTTCCTGAGCCCTTCGAGGTGCACCAGCCCCGCGTCCGTCACGCGCGTGTCGCCCAGCCAGAGCTCCGTCAGGTTCGTGAGGCCTTCGAGGTGCGCCAGCCCCGCGTCCGTCACACGGGTTTCGGTCAGGCCGCTGCCCAGCCAGAGCTTCGTCAGGTTCGTGAGCCCTTCGAGGTGCGCAAGCCCCGCGTCCGTCACGCCGGTGCTGCCCAGCCAGAGCTCCGTCAGGTTCGCGAGCCCCTCGAGGTGCACCAGCCCCGCGTCCGTCACGCCGGTCTCGCTCAGGCCGAGGTACGTCAGGTTCGTGAGCCCGGCGAGGTGCGCAAGTCCCGCGCCCGTCACGCCGGTCTCGCTCAGGCCGAGGTGCGTCAGGTTCGTGAGCCCTTCGAGGTGCGCAAGCCCCGCGTCCGTCACCCGGGTGCCGGCCAGGTAGAGCTTCGTCAGGTTCGTGAGCCCCTCGAGGTGCGCAAGCCCCGCGTCCGTCACCTTGGCATCCTCCAGCCAGAGCTCCGTCAGGTTCGTGAGCCCGGCGAGGTGCGCCAGCCCGGTGTCCGTCGCCCAGGTCTGGCTCAGGTTGAGAGTCGTCAGGTTCGTGAGCCCTTCGAGGTAGACCAGCCCCGCGT